>ERZ1292629.121-Hain-H43-01um-R1-121-length-77925-cov-7_pt2 | contig 68719 bp, 74 predicted proteins | sample MGYA00564399_ERZ1292629 | MGnify/ENA primary metagenome ERZ1292629 (study PRJEB36523, sample SAMEA6512636) | groundwater metagenome | collected 2019-01-08 | study: AquaDiva: Metagenomics assemblies of 32 groundwater samples
AAAGAATTAACTAAACCCTCTACGAACAAAATCTATTTTCTAATCTTTTTATTTAATTATATCGTAGAAATGACTAGAACGAGTATCCGCAAATTCTACAAACCTTGGAGCTGAAAAATCACGACTATCATAGCCCGGATACGCATAACGACACCCAATTAAGGTACTTGTTTTATCATGCGATAGATATTCCGCCACAATATCTGGACATTTATCATTATTAACATCTTTTGATACAACTCTTTGAAGAGTATATAGTCTGGTATGGCGAGCGATGTCTACAGGAAATAAATCTACGGCCCCGAATAAGTTTTCAGTACTTATAAACTGTGTGTCTTCAATAGGTCTATTCACAGACCTTTGATTACTATTACACCCATTTAAAGCGATTAATAAAGAGCCAAATACTGCTATTTTCTCTAATGATTTCATTTCTATACCTCACATACTATAAAACTAATAAAACAAAGAAAAACTTAAAAACCTTTCTAAAACTAACTTAAAAACCTATATGAAGGATTTTTACATAGTAACTATTTATGCAAAAGAAAAGAGTACAAAATTTTCCAACATTTTTAATAAGTTATATGTCTTCTAGAATTAAATTCATCCAAAAATCTCTCTAGAATTTCCTTATCTCTTGGAATCTTGGACAGGGGCAATTTATCTAAATTAGTATGCAAGTACTCATAAACATCTTTTCTTAAATAGCCATAAACCCGGCCACCAAGATTATTGTCCACAAGCCCGGCATATTTTCCATTGTCATTTACTGAAATTTGGAATGATCTTGGATGATAGACGGGCAATATTGCCGCTTCTAGGGTAAATATGCTCGCTTCCTGTATTACTATGCTTATTAATCCTTTTGCAGGGATGTCTATTTTATACTCGCGAACATCATCTCTTTTTTCTGTTTTAATTACGTTTTGATTGGCCATTTTTTGTCTCTGATTTTAAAATAGAGCCGACATCTAAGTTTTTTAGACTTTCTTTTAAGAGATTAATAATTCTTTTTCCATTATTGTATCTAATCTTTTGATTAATCAGGGTTAATATTTGTTCTTCTAAAACTCCTCTCCTATGATTTCTATCGATAAAATGAACACTCTGCTGACGCCCAACAGAATCAGTATAGTCTATAAAAAGTCTATAATCCTGCGCAATTTCTGATCTTGTATGGTAATTTTCATTACCAATCTCTGCAGTTATGCAAATTCCATCGAGTCTGCCAGGCCTTTCAATTCTATAATGAAGTTCTCTATATGTCATGGGTGCATTCACACAATATATACCCCTTTTAAACATTTCGCAAAGTTAACCGAACCTTTTATATATCCCTAATAATTCTTATTGTCTTATATGGAAAAAGAGGTTGATAGAGAAGAAAATATAAAAAATTTTACAACAGAACTTAAATTAAAAGGTTTTTCTCAACAAACAATAAATGCTTATACAGTTCACACTAATCAGTTTCTCGAATATACGAACAAGGATATTTCAAAATTGGATGAGCAAGATATCAAAAACTATCTCTCATGGCTTATAAGTGATAAAAAATTAGCCTTGGCATCTGTTGCTTTAAAAAAAGCAGCTGTAAAATCTTTCTTTGAAGAAATATTAAAAAAGAAAGTTCCGACGATAAAAACACCAAAAATCCCAAAAAAACTTCCAGAAGTATTAACAAAGGAAGAAGTAAAATTATTGATAGAGTCTGCGGCCACATTAAAGTCAAGATTAATCATGGAAATTTTATATTCTTCTGGTTTAAGAGTTTCAGAATTAGTTAAACTTAAACTAAGTGATATAGAATTAAATAACAAAACGGGTTGGGTTAGAAAAGGCAAAGGTTCTAAAGATCGTATGTTTATTATATCAGATATTGTGGTAAAAACAATTGATAAATACTTAAAACATTTCAGCATCAAAGATTACCTATTCCCAGGAAAGAACTCAACTATTACGACTAGAAATGTACAGAAAATATTAAAGAAAACAGCCGCTAAATGTAATATAACAAAAAAAGTGAGCCCTCACACAATTAGACATACATTCGCTACTCATTTGCTTGAAGGTGGAACAGATATCAGAATGATACAAGAACTACTGGGTCATTCATCATTAAATACCACTGAAAGGTACACTCATGTGTCTTCTACTGAACTCAAAAAAATTAAGAGTCCTTTAGACAATCTTTAAATAAGTTTGTACCATATAGTTATTAATGAAAGTTTACTATAAATTCGTTACTATATATGTTATTTTATTCTTGTCTATATTACTTTCGCTCTTCTTGATAGACTTAATAAAAAATACATTGATTCTTGCGGTTCTATTAGCAATAATCCCTCTTGTTGATTATTTCTGGTATTCTTTGATAACTAAAGACAAACTATTGATCAGCGAGGATAAAAGATTGATTCGTTATACGATGCACTGTAAGATATGCGGCTGGGAATGGATGTCTAACGTTTCAGACAAGATTCCTACCGTATGTCCAAACTGTCACTCTAAGGAGAAATCAGAGTTAATCGGCTGGAGAAAGGTCAGACTTTCAGACGGAAAACAGAAGGAAAAGGATTTAAGAAAATTCTTCAAGGTATAACTATTTGAAGTCCATAGAAAAATTGCTCAGGTCATGAAATTTGTTTATGTAATTGTCATAGCTTCTTATGCTTTTGAAACTTCTTACTCTCTCCTTTATCCTATTCAATGCTGTTGTTAGCCTCTCTTCAGTGTACCCGACATCTTCCTCGTCGAGAAGTATATTGACAAAATTATCAAAAGATTCATCAAAATTCAAATTGTATTTTACTTTTGCCTGTTTTTTTATTTCTGTAAGAAAATTTTTTGCAAACATCAGGCTGCTTTCATCGAGATTAAATTTTTTGTTTATTAAATAGGACCTGTCATTTTCTAAATATTCTAGGTCTATATCAACAATATGTTTTGCAGAATCATACTTCTTCAGTTTTAAGCTCTTTAGCTTCAAAATTACTTTTGACATAGATAATAAAAATTATCAAATCATTTATAAATTTTATCCTGCTGTAGCAATTGTATAGCAAAACATTTTTATTTTTGATTAAAACCTTTAGTCAACAATATAACTAAAACATTTAAGGAAAAATTAGAGTATTTGATGATTAAAACATTTAAGAATTGATTAAATATTTTATCCTAAATAATTCAGCTCGTCTTTTTGCTCTTTCAATTTGCTGGCAGACTTGCCTTTTTCTAATAAAGTTTTTAATTTCTCTTCGAATTCTTCAGCTTTTTTCAATAGAGGCTTATAATCAATTTTTAGTCCAAGATAAGAATCAAGCACCTCTATTACTTTTGCAGCGGCCCTAGAGTCAGGCAAATTAGTGTGAGTTTCGGCAAATAAGCAGCTTAATGGAACATCTTTTATGTTGAGCAATAAAGCTCCAGTAACGCCCATTACAATCCCTTCTTTTAATGGTAAAGATCCAGAAGAAAGCCATTTCTTTGGATTTTGTGAATAGAAATAAGATTTAGAGGCATCTGTTGCATTAGGCATCATTATGGCCTGGCTTCCAATGCCCTCTATGCTGATTATTTCACCAACCTTTATTTCCTTGCATAATTGATTTAATATCTCAGCAAGCTCCCATTCTAGCCCATTAATTCCAATTAACGCATGCAGTATCAATATATTTGTTTTTGAATCATAGAAGATTCCTAATGGATCAATAACTTTTTCATCATGGACAGCCACCATAGGGCTTATTTTGTCAGAGACTATTCTCCCGATCTTCTTTGCCTTTAAATGATCTATAAGAAATTCTGTCGCTATCGTCCCTACAAGACCGAATCCAGGAAAACCCTCTATAAGTATAGAATTTCTTGGTTTCTTTTCTAATTCTATTTTCATTAGGCATAATAAACATGTTTTCTTTATATACTTTTTGTTTGCGATGGCTTTGCACAAATTCTTTTATAAATTATTGCAACTATTTTAGTTATGATTTTTGAGTAATGAACAAACATTTTAAAGATGCTTTAGAAACTATTTAGTGATGGTTAATCAAAAAATAGTCGACTTTATTAAAAATGCATTGCAAAAGGGTTATTCTGAAGATTATATTATCAAGGGATTGAAAGCAAAAAATTGGCCCCTAAATCTAATTAATGAGGCAATAGCTACCACAAAATCTCAGATGAGCCCACAAAAGATTCAGCAACAAGCCAAAACAGAAGTTCCAAAACAAACTCAACAAATAATAAAACCTCAACCAAAAGAGTTGAAACTAGAAGCAAAACCCCTACAAATAGCTCAGCAAAAACCAACTTCTCCTAAAATATCAAAACCTATTTCGTTCAAACAAATTTCGTTATATGCTTTATTATTCCTCGGCATATTCGTTCTATTGACTTTTACCATTTTAGTTTATTTTTACATGAACGGAACAATAAACTATGAAATACAAGACCCAAGTACAGGAACAAAATATAATAAATCTTGTATTCAAGAAGATTGCAGCGACTTAAGAGCTTTTGCTTTAGACTCTGTAAGAGATAAGTTTGTCCCAATATTAATCTCCGGGTTTATTTTAAGTGGTTTAATAATAATAGTCTACAAGCTTATACCCTTGAATTGGAAGAAAATATTCTTCTGGATAATTAACGGGATGTACTTCTTGTTTTTACTGATAATGGCATTTATCTGGATAAAGTTTTCTTCTTCATAAACACAATATTTTTAAATCTCTTCTTTTAAAGGAAATAACGTGGGCTCGTAGCTCAGTCTGGTTAGAGCACTCGAAATATGATTGGTGAACCTCTTAACCTGCTGAAGAAAGCGAGTGGTCGCGGGTTCAAAAAGTTTTGAAAATCCCGTCGAGCCCACATCAATAAAATACACCAATAAATTTTTATTGTCGATTTGATTTTCTATTTTATGGATACTCTGCATGATTGGGTTAAAAAACTTAAAGAATCTAATAAATTAATCATTGTTGAGGGCATAAAAGACAAAAAAACTTTAAATGAGCTAGGTATTGGCAAGGTGATTACTATAAACAAACCACTGTTTGAACTTGTGGAGGAAATAGCAAGTTTGACCAATGAATGTGTGCTCCTCTTAGATTTAGATTCAGAAGGTAGGAAACTTTATTCCTCCTTGAAAAAGAATCTAGAAAGAAACAAGGTAAAAATAGACAATAGGTATCGGGAATTTTTGTTTAGCAATACCCACATATCTAACATTGAGGGATTAAAAAATTATTTATAGCAACTCCCTTATCTTTTCAATTGATTCTGCTACTTTGTCTCCGTTGTCTGTTAGCCTTATTACTTTTATTCTTCCCTGCTTTTCAAAACTAACAAGCCTTGATTTTTCCATTTGCTGCAGGATTTTCACAGCATGCGAATAAGTGCAGTCAACTTCTTTTGCCAAAACACTTCCATACTTGTATTTGTTGCTCTTTCTTAGCGCGACTAATATCATTGCCGGCTTTTTCCTAAAAAACACTTCGAAAATATCTTCTTTTTTTGCCATCAAACCCCCTCCAAATCTATAGTTTTCAATGTAAATAACATAAAATATATAAACTTAACTCTTTTTTCTGTAAGTATATTAAGGATTTCTATTTATATACTTATCTTTTTTATTTTTTCTTTAATTTCTGCAATTGTGATGTCTCATAATTAGTTCTCACTTATATATTTGTTTAAAATAATCTTCTTGAGGTGATATTTTATGTTGAATTTCAAGAAGAGATTATGGATTATTAAACAAAAGCAAAAAGGAGAACTAACTGATTCTGAGATAGCAATCTCTCAGAGAATAACCAGAAGAGCGGTACAGAAGATATGGTCTGGTTATCAGAATGAAGGCATATCCTTTTTGCAAGACAAAACGGTTGGCAGAAAGCCAACTGAAACTCCAGAACATATTCTTACTCAAATATTAAATCTTAGACGACAAAATCACGGAATAAGATCTATACAGGGCTTATTGGAACAGCAAGAGATTCATGTTTCAATAAAGCGTATACATAATGAACTTAAGAAAAGGAATCTAGTGATACAAGAGCCAAAGAAAGGTAGACGGTATCACTATATCAAATGGGAAAGACAACATAGTAATAGTCTGTGGCAAACAGACTATTGCTGGCAGGAAAGCCAGCAATGCTGGTTAACAGCGTGGCTAGATGACCATTCTAGATTGATTACAGCATCTGATTATGTAACAGAAGCCACTACAGAAAATGCTTTACGTATATTCGAGAGAGGAGTGAGAAAGTTTGGATTGCCCAGAGAAACATTGAGTGACAGAGACACTCAATACTATGCTGTTCTAGGAGAAACATCCAGTTTCTAGAGTATATGAGCTCTAGAAATGTAAATCATATCTATGCTTCAATTAAGAAGCCAACTACATGCGGTAAGCTAGAAAGATGGTGGAGAACCCATAATGATGAACGGTGGGAATTCGGTAGTTTAAGGACTTTTGTTAATTTTTACAATTACAAAAGACCTCATATGTCTCTTAATTATGTCACACACTATGAGGTTTGGAAGAGAGACCTATAAGGTGTGAACCTATTTCGAGATATCACATTAATTTCTGCAATAAATAAATTTAAATAAGACCAAAAATTAGTTTGCATAATGCTAGACACAAATCTTATCAGAGAAAGCCCAGATTTAGTAAAAACCAGTCTTAAAAAACGTGGCCTTGATCCCAGCAAAGTAGATGATTTTTTGAATATAGACTCTAAATGGAAAACATTAAAGCGAGATTTAGATGATTTAAGGGCCGAAAGGAATCGAACCAGCAATTTAATCAACGATTTCAAAAAACAAGACAAAGATGTATTTGATTTAATAAAAAAATCCAAAGAGCTCCCGAAAAAAATCCATGATAAGGAACAAGAGTTTTTGGAATTAGAAACCCCCCGTGATTATATGATAGAGAATTTTCCAAATATTGTTGACAAATCAGTCCCTATCGGAGATGCATCAAAAAATAAAGTAATCTTTGTTTCAGAAAAGCCTAAAAAATTTAAATTTGCCACTAAGGGGCATGAAGAGCTCCTTATAAATCTAAATTCTGTAGACATCGAGAAAGCTGCAAAAGTTACGGGTGCAAGATTTTATTATTTAAAGAAGGATATTGTAAAACTCAACTATGCTCTAATTAATTTCGCTATAGATTTTTTGAAGAAAAAAAATTTTACTTTGGTGCAGCCACCGTATATGCTAAACAAAGATGCATTAAAAAGCGCTTTGCCTCTGGCAGCTTTTGAAGAGATGATTTATAAAATAGAAAATGAAGATTTGTATTTGATAGGCACAGCAGAACACGCATTAAATGCATATTATATGGGGGAGGTCTTAAAAGCAGAGAATCTGCCAATAAGATTTGCAGGCATCTCTCCATGTTTTAGGAAAGAAGCCGGAAGTCATGGGAAGGATACAAAAGGCATATTCAGGACACACCACTTTGAGAAGATAGAGCAGTTTGTGTTCTGCAAGCCAGAAGACTCCTGGAAAGAATTTGACTTAATTCTAAACAATTCGAAGGAAATGTTAAAGAAACTCAAAATACCGTTTAGGTTTGTTGTTTTGGCCTCACAAGACCTTGGAAGGGTGCCAACAAAAACAATAGACTTTGAGGGATGGTTCCCTAGCCAAAAGGCTTATAGAGAGCTAGGATCATGTTCAAACTGCCTCGATTACCAATCAAGAAGATCCAACACAAAATATGAAGAAAAAGGGGCCAGGAACTATGTTCATACATTAAACAACACTGCAATCGCAACAGAAAGGATGATTGCTTGCATAACAGAGAACTACCAAAGAAAAGACGGCTCAATAAAAATACCCGCAGTTTTAGTCCCTTATATGAACGGTGTTAAGGAAATCACCTCAGATAGATAAGGCTTTTTTAAGATTGCGTAGTCTGTAAGAATTTATTACATTCTTCGATTCCAACCAGCCTCTTCTCGCCTGCCCGATTCCAAGCCGCATAAAACTAAAATCGGCAGTTGAATGACTGTCTGTGTTTATCACGAATTTAACTTTATACTTCTTAGCCATTTTTATCATAGTATCTTTCAAGTCAAGTCTTTCTGGATGGGCATTTATTTCAAGGATTACATTTCTTTCTTTAGCCTTTTCAAAAACCTTGTCTGCATCAAATTCAAATGGCTCCCGCCTATTGATTAATCTTCCAGTAGGATGCCCAAGTATGTTTATGTAATTGTTGTCAAGAGCTTTTAATATGCGATTAGTCATCTCTTTGTTTCCCATTTTAAAATATGAATGAACCGATCCTATTACTATGTCGAGTTCTTTTAAGGTAGAGTTTTTTAAATCAAGAGATCCATATTTAGAAATGTTTACTTCGCTTCCTGCAAATATGGCAAGATCTTTGAAGTTTATTTTCCTAATTTTCTTTATATACCTCAATAAATCCTTATCATTCATTCCACCCGCTACAGCCAAATTTGAATGGTCAGTTATAGCGATGTATTCGTATCCAATTTTTTTTGAATGAGCCGCCATTTCTTCAATTGTGTTCTGCCCATCACTAAACTTTGTATGTATGTGTAAATCGCCTTTGATGTCACCATATTTAATCAGATTAGGAAGTTTGTTTCTTTTCGAGGCGTCTATCTCCCCAGTGTTTTCCCGTAATTCAGGTTCTATATACTTTAATCCCAACAATGAATAGACTTCATTTTCATCTTTGCCGCCTATAAATTTATTTCCGAGGTATATACCATACTCATTTAGCTTAAATCCCTTTGAAAGCGCGATTTTTCTTAATGCAATATTATGCTCCTTGCTTCCTGTAAAATAATTCAGGGCGGCCCCATAATTTTTTCTTTCTACAACCCTTAAGTCTATTTGTAGGCCATCGCTTAATATTACAGAACTTTTAGTTTCCCCTCTTGCTAATATCTCCTGGACGTTATTCATTTTTATAAAGTAGTCCACCACTTTAGTTGGATTCCTTGACACTACTAAAATATCTATGTCACCAATAGTTTCCTTCATCCTCCTCACAGAGCCTGCGACGTTTACTAGTTCAACTTCTTTTAATTGCCTTAACAGCTCTTCAATCTCTTTTGCTATCGGCAACACATAACCCAAAAGAACCTTCCCCTGATTTTTCTCTAAAAATTCAATACCTCTTAATATAGAATCCTCGCTCTTTATACCCATCCTCTCTAAGTTTCTTATTTTATGGGACAAGGCAGCCCCCTTCAAATCAGAGATATTTTTTATTTTGAGTCTTTCATAAAGCAACCTTGCTTTTTTAGGCCCAATTTCGGGGATTTTCATTAATTCGTCAAGATCAATCGGAACTCTCTTTTTTAGCTCCTCGTAATATTTTAGCTTTCCAGTTTTAAGATATTCAGAAATTTTTTCTGCTATATGTTTCCCTATTCCCGAGATTTCCTCAAGCCTATTTTCATTGAATATTTTTCCTATATCCTCGCTTAGAGATTCTATGTTTGAAGCAGCCCGCCTATATGCTGCGGGCTTAAAGTCCACGCCCAGAAATTCTAAGATATCAGCGATTTTGTACAAAAGTTTTGCTACCTCAATGTTCCTCATTTTTTAAATAGGGTTTTTCCTCTTTTGCAATCCAAACAAAAGCCGCCATCATAGCAGTTCGCACAGACAGCCTTGCCACATAATTTGCATATATAGTAAGCGATATTACTATTGCATCTTTTGCATAGTTGAAGTTTTTCCATAAAAATATGTATAGAAATCCATATTTAAACCTTCCCAGAAATAACAGTTAAATTTAAATATATACTACAGAATATAAAACAAAAATGAAAATATTGGCTGCTTCAGATATACACGGGGATATTACTCTAGCAAGGAATCTAGCCGAGAAGGCAGAAAAGGAAAAAGTAGACCTTGTCATCTTATGTGGCGATATAACATTTCAGGAGCAAAGCACAGATAACTTAATAGGTCCTTTTGTAAAAAAAAATAAAAAAGTATTGCTTATCCCGGGAAATCATGAAACTATAGCTACTGCAGACTTTTTGGCAGAATTGTATGATGCCACTAATTTACACGGTTATTCAGTAAAATTTGGAGAAATAGGCTTTTTTGGTTGCGGCTCAGCAAATATAGGCTTGTTCCAGTTAAGCGAAGATGAAATTTTTAATTTGCTCAAGAACGGATATGAAAGAATAAAAAACTTAAGAACAAAAATAATGGTCACTCACGTTCATCCTAAAGGATCAATAATGGAAAAATTCAGCGATTATTTTGAAGGTAGCTCTGGGGTAAGAAAAGCCATTGATAAATTCAAGCCAGACTTGTTGCTATGCGGACACGTCCATGAAGCTGAAGGCATAGAGGATAAAATTGGGAAAACAAAAATAATAAATGTTGGCAAGAAAGGGAAAATAATAAAAGTTTAATAAAATGACATACACCCTAGTCACGACAGAAAAACCTTCAGCAGCCCAAAAAATAGCTTTGGCATTGGCAGATAAAAAACCGACTAAAAAAACTATCCATGGTGTTGCTTATTACGAATTGTTCCATAATGGAGAAAAGATTGTTGTAGCTTCTGCTGCAGGACACCTCTTTACTCTTTCTGAAAAGAAAAAATCATCAAACTATCCCGTATTCGAAATCCATTGGGTGCCATCGTATGTTTACTCAAAAAAAGCAAAATTCACAAAGAGATTCTATGACTCACTAAAATCACTTTCTAAGAACGCATCCTCGTTCATTAACGCCTGCGATGTAGATATAGAAGGCGAATTAATATTTAAAAATATATTAACTTACATCTATGAAAAGAAAAATGCTAACAGAATGTATTTCTCAACGCTCACAAAACAAGATTTATTGAATTCCTTTTCTTCCATGAAGCCTGACATAGACCATAGCCTTGCCGAAGCAGGCGAAACAAGACACATGCTAGACTACTTTTGGGGCATTTCCTCTTCTAGGGCCCTGACCAATTCAATAAAGAATGCGACAAAACACCACAAGATTATGTCAACAGGCAGGGTTCAAGGGCCCGCACTGAAGATGATTGTAGACAAAGAACGGGAGATAAAAGCCTTCAAGGCAACGCCTTATTGGGAAATAGAGCTGACTGCTTCCCACGAATCAAAAAAAATTATAGCCAATCATGCAGATGGCAAAATATTCGAAAAAGAAAAAGCCACATCGATATTCAAGAACGTCCAAGAGAAAAAGGCACTTGTTTCAAATTTAGAAAAAAAAGAGTATAAGCAATTACCCCCCCATCCATTTGACCTGACAGGATTGCAGATAGAATCATATAGAGTTTTAAGGATTTCTCCAAAAGAGACTCTTGAAATAGCACAAAGCCTTTATTTAACTGGTTTAATCTCATATCCAAGGACAAGCTCTAATCAATTGCCAACATCACTAAATTATCAATCAATTATTAGGTCATTAGAAAAACAACAGAAGTATAAGAGGCTAGCAGAGCTATTGTTAAATGGAGAAAAACTTTTCCCAAACAATGGCAAGAAATCTGATCCGGCACATCCAGCGATTTATCCCACTGGGGAAATCCCCGAGAAGTTATCTGAAAGAGAAATTAAGGTATACGATTTAATTGTAAAAAGAACTTTGGCAACATTTGCAGCGCCTTCATTAAGGCAATCAACAAGCCTAGAGATAGATGTTGACAAAGAGAAATTTGTGGCAAATGGCGTAACAACACTGCAAAAAGGCTGGTATGAATTTTATGAGCCATATGTTCCTTATAAGGAAGAAGAGATTCCTGCCTTGCAAAGGGGACAGGAGCTAAATATAGAAAAGATTTCTATGCTTGACAAAGAGACCCAACCTCCAAAAAGATATACTCCTGCATCAATAATAAAAGACCTGGAGAAAAAAGGGCTTGGAACTAAGGCGACAAGGTCTGCAATAATAGACACTTTATATGATAGGCATTACACAACAAATGAGTCTATAGAAGCGACAAACTTAGGCCTAAAAACAATAGAAACCCTAGAAAAGTATTGTCCGGAAATAATCGATGAGAAACTGACAAAGCACTTTGAGAAAGAAATGGAATTGATTCAAAAAAATAAAAAGAATGAAACAGAAATACTGAACGAAGCAAAAGAAGTCCTTGTAAAAATATTTAAAACATTCAAAGAAAACGAATTAAAAATAGGGGCTGCCCTGTCAGAAGCAAATATCAAAACAGCAGATGAGCAAAATTATGTAGGTATATGTGAAAAATGTGGGGGCGCCTTAAGATTGATGTACTCTAAAAAGAACTCACAATATTTTGTGGCTTGCTCAAGCTATCCAAATTGCAAAAATACTTTTTCTGTTCCGAAACAAGCACTAATAAAGCCGACAAGAGACATATGCAAAGAATGCGGTTTTTCAACAGTTTTGGTAATAAGAAAAGGCAAAAGACCATTCACATATTGCTTAAACAAGAATTGCAAAACGAAAGAGGAATGGCGTAAAAGTGTTATTGCATAGCCATTAAATAATCTCTATTCCAGTTTCTAAAATTTTGAAGTAAGCCGTTTTTCTCATTGGCTTTAATAAGTAAATTACTCTTTTTTCCAAATTTTCCAGCCTGAGTGTCTTATTACTGAATTCACTTATGATGTTGTTTCCAACCATTTTGATAGTGTTAGTATCTATGTCAGTATACACTTGGTTTGTGATTATAACTGGCAGCCTTTTTGAAATATCTTTTAACATCTTTAATTGGCTATAGAGCATCTTATTTGCCAAATCAGGTTTCTTCTTTAGCAAAGACCTATAAAAATGGCCTATAGAATCAACAATAATCAAGGAAAACTTACCAGTTTTTATGATCGATGCAATATTTTTTATCTGGTCTTGCTGTATCTTGAAGCTTTTTACTTTTGTTACGAGTATATTATCCAAGGTATTTATATTTCTTCCATTTAAAAGTTGTTTTATCCTTTCAACAGAAAAATTTATTTCTGTATCCAAAAACAAAACCTTTTTATTTTCTGCTTGACATAACGCCGCTTGCAAGCAAAGAGTGGTTTTTCCGGTGCCAGCAGGCCCATAAATTACGGTAATTTCATTATCATAACCACCCTCAAGAAATGAGTCTATTCCACTGTTTCCAGAAGTTATAATCATATTCACCAAAAGGTTTATTAACCTTTTTTTGTAATAGAAGACTATTAGTTTTAAGTTATATACCTTACGAAAATGCAGCAGAAAAAAGAATTGACATTAAAGGTAATGGAAGCCTTGCAGGAAGAAGTCTATAAAGGAATTGTTAGAATAGACTCTGAAACAATGCATTTGATAGATGTAAGACCTGGAGACATAGTAGAAATAGAGGGGAGCAGGATTACAGTAGGCATTGTAGACAGGGCATATCCAACAGATGTTGGACAAGCCGTAATAAGAATGGATGGGATTCTAAGGAGGAATGCCCGCACCGGCATTGGCGAAATCGTTAAAGTAAGAAAGGCAGATATAAAAGAAGCAAAAACTTTGGTCATAGCTCCTGCACAAGAGGGTATAATGATACAGGCAAACCCAGAAATATTCAAAAGAAACCTTCTAGGAAGAGCGGTTGTCAAAGGGGATATCCTAGTTTTAGGGGGTCCAAGAAGGAGAAGACGCCCATCAATGGACCCATCATTCGACGATATAATGGGAGTTTTTGAAGAGACCTTCATCGGCAACTTCAATCTTGGGAACATAAAATTCATTGTAGTGGACACAAATCCAAAATCCGCTGTAATACTCTCTGAAAATACTCAGATATCAATCAGTTCAAAATCAGTCGAAATAAAAGAAGAAAAAGTCCCAGAAGTTACATATGAAGATCTAGGTGGTTTAGAGGAAGAGATAAAAAAGATTCGCGAAATGGTAGAGCTTCCTTTAAAGCATCCAGAAATTTTCACAAGGCTCGGAATAGATCCGCCTTCTGGAGTATTGCTTCATGGCCCTCCAGGATCAGGTAAAACCTTACTTGCAAAAGCAGTCGCAAATGAAAGCGAGGCAAACTTCATCCTAGTAAATGGGCCGGAAATCATGAATAAATTTTATGGCGAATGTGTCTCAGAAGATTCATTGGTTATTACTAATGGCACAGGGTTAACTACAATTTCTGAAGCTGTAAATAATAAAAATACACATAAAATAGTCGGTTTAAATATGGATAAGCAAAAAATAGAACTTCTTCCAATCTCCGACGTTTATGACAAAGGCGTACAAAAGACCCTGAAAATATCTACCCCTCATGGAATGATTGAATTGACTCCAACATCTAAGCTATTAATATTAGATGGTATAGAACCAAAATGGATTTTAACAAAAGATCTAAAGATAAATGATAAAGTAGCTATAGCAAATACCCTTCCAGAAATTAATGAAGATGTACCAAACATTCTAGATTTTGTCGGAAGCACCACTAAATTTTCTGGGGAATGGGTAAGGGACTTAATAAATCTTCATGGCACTAATAAAGACGTAGCTAAAATTCTTAATGTCAAAACGAAAAAAATAGAAGATATGAAATATAATCGATCCGCACCCCTTTGGGTTATTAAAAAACTTTACAAAACAGGATTTATAGAGTATTTTAACTTGACAGGGAAAGGGAGAATACCTTCTGCTATAACTAAGGATTTAATGTATGTAATCGGTTTAATCGCAGGTGATGGTCATTTGAGATATAACTATAAAGATGATGGTGTAAGCACAATAAGTTTGACTAATATTGATAAAAAAGTTATATCAGAATTTAAGAGATTAATAAAGGGATTGTTTGGAATACAAGACGTAAAATATGATGGGCACTACAGTTACTATTTTTCATCTAGGCCAATTGGCAATTTAATTAAGAATCTAGGAATTCCTATAAGAAATAAATCAAAGACAATAACTGTTCCAAGTTATTTAATAACTCTTCCAAAAGAATACATAGCCTCCTATTTGAGGGGTTTATTCGACACAGATGGCCACGTTCATATAGTGCCTAGCGGAATGCAAATTTCATATTACAGTTCAAGCAGGCAAATGGTTAATGGTGTGAAGTACTTATTATTAAGGTTCCAAATTCAGTCAACATTTAGATACAAAAAAGACGGCACTTATGAATTAACAATAAACGATATAGACTCATTAAAAAAATTTAATGAGTCTATAAATTTTAACCATGAAAAAAGAAAACAAAAATTAAAAAATATACCTTCTAACAAATACGACAAACCAATCTATAATAGAATACCTATTAATGAAATTGTAAACAAAATTAAAAATAAACATTCATTTAATACTAGAGAGTTAATAAAGGTTGGATTAAATCCATACGTAAAAAGCTACACTAGAACACAGACTGGAAGATTTATTTCTTTATTAAAAGATATGGGAGAAAACTGTAATGTTATAGAAAAAATAAATAAGCTTAAAACTAATGATGTAATTTGGTCGCCCATAAAATTTATTCAAGAATCTGAATCTCATGTTTACGATTTTACAGTGCCAAAAGACCATAATTTTATTGCAAATGGGTTTATTGTACATAATTCAGAAAAAAGAATTCGTGACATATTCGAAGATGCAGAGCATAAAGCGCCATCAATCATTTTCATAGATGAAATTGACGCTATCGCACCTAAAAGGGAAGAAACACATGGTGAAGTAGAAAGAAGAGTAGTCGCCCAAATTTTAACCGCAATGGATGGATTAAAGACAAGAAAGAATGTTGTCGTTATAGGCGCAACTAACCGCCCAAATGCATTAGATCCGGCATTAAGAAGGCCTGGAAGATTTGACAGGGAAATTTCTATTGGAGTTCCTAATAAAAAAGGCCGTTTAGAAATTTTAAAAATTCACACAAGAAATATGCCGCTTGCCGAAGATGTAAAATTAGACAAACTATCCGAGATAACCCACGGATTTGTAGGGGCAGACATATCTGCATTAGTAAAAGAAGCTGCCATGAATGTTCTAAGAAGAATACTTCCAGATATAAATCTCAAAGAAAAAGAGCCTATACCCAATGAGATGTTAGAAAAATTAAAAGTAGCTGAAGAAGATTTTAGGGAGGCATTAAAGATTGTTAGACCCAGTGCTCTAAGAGAAGTCCTAATAGAAAACCCAAATGTTCATTGGTCTGATATTGGTGGGCTTGAAACCCTAAAAAATGTGTTAAAAGAAACAATAGAATGGCCAATGAAATATGCCAATGAATTTAAGAAACTCGGGATTATCCCCCCGAGAGGTATTTTATTATATGGCCCCCCAGGGACTGGGAAAACTTTGCTGGCCAAAGCAGTTGCAACCGAAAGCCAGTCAAATTTTATTTCAGTGAAGGGCCCAGCTTTAGTGAATATGTGGGTCGGCGAGTCTGAACGAGGAGTTAGAAAGATCTTCGAAAAAGCCCGCCAAGCAGCCCCAACAGTAATATTCTTTGATGAGATAGACTCTATTGCTCCAAGAAGATCTATTGGCGGCGGTGTAACAAAGAGAATAGTTAATACGATCCTTTCTGAAATGGATGGCCTGGAGAAATTAAATGAGGTTATTGTAATCGCAGCAACTAACAGGCCAGACATTTTAGATCCGGCATTACTAAGGCCTGGAAGATTTGAAAAGGTTATCCCTATTAATATGCCAGACAAAAAGTCGCGGCTCGAAATATTTAAGGTGCATACATCAAAGATGGCGGTTGCTAAGGATGTCTCTATAGAAAAATTGGCTGAAATTACAGAAAATTACTCTGGGGCAGACATAGAAGCAGCTTGCAGAGAAGCCGGCATGAGTGCTTTAAGAAATTACATTAGTTTAAATGAAAAAACTAATAAAACGACTAAGAAATCAAAGAGCCAAGAAAGATTGGAGATTAACTTTTCTGATTTCCAAGAGGCAATTAAAAGGATAAAACCATCTATTACACCAGAAGAATTAAAGAAATACCAGGAAATAGAAGATGAGTATATAAGAATAGCAAAAACAGCGAATATAAAACAAGCGCCACAACCTTATTTTGGTTAATTTTTGGATTTTAGAAAGAGATATACATTATAATCTTGTTTAGGTTAATTATGAAAAAAGAGGTAGTTTGTGCAAGATAAATTTTGTCAATTTCGTCTTTATTAACTTATTAATTTTAATTTTCCAGGCCTTATCTGGAATATCTCCCCCTCTTTAATCAATTCGTCTATCATCTTATTTGTTTCAGTATCATCGAATCCGGAATTAGAAATAATAATCTCTTTATCGGCGCCAACCTCCGAATCAAACTTTTCTATCAAACTTAATATCTTTTGTCTGTTGCTTTCATTAGGAACATTAACTATTTTCTCCTCACTAATCAAAATAATATTTTCATCAGCACCAATATCTTTGGGTTCCGGAATTTTATTTGCAATTTCCCTTTTGCCATACAATTTGTCGAGTTCGAGTTTCCTTATTTTTGCCCATACATGAGTTATTGGCTTAATTATTTCCGGCGTTATATACATCTCATTGTTGAATTCCCTTATCCGGCCTATCAAAAGGACTATATCGCCTATATTTATGTTATTAAGAATTTTAATGTCTTCCTTCCAGCATTTTGCTCTTATTGTTTCAGTGCCGTCATCAAGTAATACTGAAGAATAGCTCTTGTCGGCGTTTTCATTCTTCATTATTACATGGGCTATAACATTCACTCTAGAAATTTTGTTTTCATTAAATAAAATATAATTTGGCTCCCATTCTCCAGTCTCTTTAATTAGCTGATTATTCTTTAAGTCGTAAATGCAAATTTTGTAGGCAGTCTGTCTAGATTGGGCCATTTTATATCTTCTGTATGAATCCCCGCTTAGGTTCGAATATGTCTCCAGAACGCTTCATATTTTCTACTAGTTCCTCTACTTTATCTTCGTCAATGCCTCTTTTTACAGCCTCTATTACAAGCTCTTCTAGAGGAATAGTTTTTCCAAGTCTTGCTTCCAAGTCATCAATCGTTTCTTTAATAATATGGATTCTGCTTCTCGTGGTTGCAGTAATTCCTATAGATATTTTGTCTATGTCTATCTTTCCAGTTTCCCTGTCTATTCCAATCTGCATTAAGCAATATTCCAACAATTTTATAGCTCTCTGGGCATCTTTCTTAGTGACTTTATCACTTAACCTTACTCTTGCACTAGCCTCACTTAATCTAACTAAAGCTTCAAGTTGCCTTGCGGTTATCGGTATTCTATTTATTCCGGATTCATCTCCAACGTTTCCTTCATTTCTCAAGCCAACATAGAATTTTATTATTTCATTTATAGCCGTATCCGTTAAAACAGGATTATAATTTTGTCTTGCATAAGAGATATACTTTTTTAGAAGACGCGAACTTATTACAGGCTGCGCCGCATTTGGATTTTGATGTGTTCCTAATACGTGGCGAGCTATTTTTTCGTCTTTTTCCCTGTTTGGAATGTCTTTTACTGGAAATATCAAATCAAATCTATTGATTAAAGTTGGTGGCAAGTCTATTTGGGCAGCAATTGGTGTATACGGATCGAATCTTCCCGTCTTTGGATTAGCTGCTGCTAATACAGTAGTTTCTGCCCTTAATGTAGCCTGAATATTTGCTTTCGAGATTGTTACCGTTTGCTGTTCCAATGCTTCATGCAAAGCACTTCTATCTTCAGGGCTCATTTTATCAAGTTCATCTATTATGGCCATTCCTTTATTTGCCAGTACCATCGCCCCAGCTTCTAATGCCCAACCCCTTAAGAATTCATCCTTAACTACAGTAGCCGTAATTCCCGCACCCGTATTATGGCATATAACTCCCCCAAAACCACCCACAAAATTTTCATTTTCAAAAACTGAAATATCATAAACATATGGGCTATTTGATTCAACTTCTTTTATGCTTTTAATACGAACAAATCCAAGATCACTGTCCATAATTAATCTAAAATCATTTAATTCTTCCATTAGTTTAGTGCCTGTTTCAGATAAGGAAATAAACATTTCTCTGCCAATTTTAGTCTTTATAAAAATATCATCATTATCTGCAAAATACTCTAATATAGACCCTCCAAAAATAGGTTTTAATTCTTTACTACACACTACGTTATTTTTTTGCATAAAATTTAATCTACTTAATAATGCAGAATTACTCATTTTATATAATCTTGCTCTAGAATACTTACTAGATGATGCCCCCACAAGAAACCTTTTATTTACTAGATTACCAATTTTATCTAGTGGAGGGTTTTTATATAAATTTAAGAACTTTCTCCCGATTTTCGGACTTTTTAGATCATATCTGTATCCAACACCATTTATACACCTACCATTTATTTTTGTTGATTTAGAATCATTCCTCTTGTTACAAGAGCCCATAATTCCATTTTGTAGGTATAGATATAACAAATCTGACATTAACCGTTTAGATTTGGTAACGCCAGCGTCTCCAGAAATATACCCTTTAATAAATTCATTTCTTGCATAAAAATTAGAATTAAATATTGTTGTTGGGATATATTTTTCTTTAGCTTTCTTATGGGCCACATCACCCAATAATTCTTTAAAGATGTTATAAACCATCTTCCCATACATGACAACCCTAATCCCATTCAATCCATGATTATAAACCTTTATTTCAGAGTCAAAATGTTTTTTAGCTATCTTTTTTATATCTTCAATTATATCCGTTTCCTTTTTATTTAAAGTAAGTTCTATTTTATAAGAGCCCTCTTTGTTTCTCATATGCCCCTCAGCCAAATAATAACCAATAAATCTAGCAACTTCCGGATGGAGATTATTAAAAACAGTAGTGGGTATTTTAGAAGGTATTAGTACGCAATCACCAATTTTTAGGTCTTTTGCCGGCTTTGTAATTGTTTTTCCATTCTCTAATATGAATATACTATGATCTTTTGTAGTAGACACTTCTCTGCCAGATTCTAAATCAAACTTCAATAATCTATCTTCATGTTTATGCCTATAAACAGCTTTTATAGGCTTCCATTCTATCTTCTTTGTTGTTAAATTCAGAGATAAAGATTCGGTGTATTCTTTTAGTCTAACAAAAACCTCATCAAGATTTTGACAATTATTGTCTACAAAACTACCAATATTAACAATTTCAATAGAACCATTTTTCCTGATGATGATGGGCTCATTAAATTCTAATGACGCTCCTCTTCCCGATATAAATCTTGCTTTTGGCGCAGCCTTAGCAATAAATTGAAGAGTTTGGCTTTTTCCGCTTCCAGGATCGCCAACTAGCAAAATATGCATGTCTCCTCTTTGCTTAGTGCCATCATCCTTGACTTTCCTTACACCACCAAACATTTGTAACGACAATGCCTCCTTTATCTCTCCATGCCCATAAATAGAGGGTGCTATGGAATCTCTTAACTTTTCATAGATATTTTCATCGCTAGATAATTTCCTGATTTCTGCCTCATCTTCAGGGCTTATGTCTATTTCTTCATATATTTCATCAGTAGGTTCAATGTAATTAGATTCTATAATCAAATCGTATCTTGTTGATTGAGCACCAGACTTAGATATTAAAGGAATTTCCTTTACTAAGCCCATAATCTTTACTTTGCTTCCGGGAGTAGTTTTTTTCTCCATCCTGGGCTCTACTAAATCTTCGCTTAAGAAAACAGCAATTCTTTTTGGCTGATCTCCACCCTCTAATGTTTCTGGTGCCTCCTCTATTATTAGTCTTTGAACATCAACCAAGTCCTTGCTCAATAATCTAAATTTTCCGCGTCTTCCACAACTACATCTGCTGGGCTCTTTAAATTTTGAATCTAATTGTGGGATTGTGATACTATTGCCGCAGCTCGGACATTCAAACTTGGCCATAGTTACTTGTGGCCTTACATCAGAAGCTTGCCTCACTATCCCAAGTACAGAGATAAACTTATTCAGATCAACACTTCTTATATTTCTGATTGTAACAGATTGACTTTCTGGAAGATTGAAGAATCTGATTCTCTTTAGGTTATTAGGAAATACGCCTAATTGCGAAAGAGCTATGTCTCCAGCCTTGATAGTTTCTTCAGGACTCTCAAGAAGCTCCTCGCTCAATTCTAAATCAAATTTGCTTAGCTCAATAAAATCTACAACTAGTGATGTTTTGCCACTATTTATTATTTCATTAATTTTTTTATTATACTGTGACTCTAGAAAATCCTTGAATTTTTCAATCTGTACGGCTGCGTCTATTACCATATTCCCTACCTATTTAAATAAAAATAAAAAGATTACTTTTTGTTGACTCTCTTTAAATTAACAACTAGTTTGTCAACAGCTTCCCTTAATTTTCTTTCTGATCTAGTGCCCGTGCATACGATTTTTCCATTGCTAAAAAGCAAAAATGTGGCCCTAGTACCGTTTAATTTGTAAACTAACCCAGGAAATTGCTCTGGCTCATATTCAGTGTTTTCTAGTTTCATGGCAAGGTCATTCAAATTCAGATCCATGCCAATAGCCCCGGACGCAACCATGTTCTGAACCTTTATTACAGGCACTATCTTCACTTTAATGCCTATCTTTTCTACATTCTTTATTATTCCTTTAATAGACTCCTTTACCTTAAGCATCGATTTTGCCCCAGTGCATACTATCTTTCCAGAGCTGAATATCAATGCACTTGTCTTTGGTTCTCTAATGCGCATAACTAACCCAGGAAATTGCTCCGGATTGTACTCTGTATTTGGCAAGGCTTCCGCCAATTTTATTAATGGTATGTCATGCTCTAGAGATGTTGATGCAACTATGTTTTGAATCTTGATTTCTTTCTTAACCATTAAAACACCCCCAATCGGACCAGAATAAACTATAAACCTTAGAAAGTTTTATAAAGGTATTTAAAAAGTATCGCTATTCAAAAGTTGTTAAATTTCACAATACATTAAATAATATCTCAAATTCCTTTTCTTTTATCCTTTCAACAGACTTATGCTTGTATTGTTTTTTGGCCTTTTCAAAACTTAAAGAACTAGCTCCAGTAATGTCCTTTATTTCATCAGCATATTTCTTTAAATCGTAATCGGTGTTAATGACGAGTTCTATTTTATTCTCTTTTTTCAACCCAGCATTTTTCCTCAAGTTTTGTATCCTTCTTATCAGTTCCCTAGAATAGCCTTCTTTTTCTAGGTTTTCATCCAGCTCTATGTTTAAATATACGCTCCCATATTCAAAATCAATGTGTTCATTCTTAACGTCTTTATTAGTATAGGAAACCTTCTTGATATTGGTCTGCTTCTTTATTATGCCTTCAAGTGCCTCAAGGCAGTTTTTCACATCTTTGTTTGTGCTAAAAACAATCACTTCTTTTAATGGCCACCTCACCCCTATTTTTGCCTTATCCCTTCCAAATAATATTGCTTGCATTATCTTTTCTGCCACACCGAAATTTTTTTCCAATTCGTTGTTTATTTGCCTCTTGTCTGATTTTGGCCAGTCTAGCAGATGTATACTTTCTGTTTTTTCATATTTTTTAAAATTGTTCTGGTATAGGTGCTCTGTTATAAAAGGAATGAATGGCGAAAGCAATTTCAATAAAGTTAAATTTACAGCATAAAGTGTGTATATGGCCGATTCTTTATTTTTTCCAATTGAAGACTGGACTCTGTCTCTAACATATTGTATATAAGATCTTGAAAATGTAGCCACAAAAAAATCTTCAAGCGATTTGGCAGCAATATTTGGCTTTAATCCTTCTAAGTTTTTTGTTGTATTGTTTACTAGGTTGTTTAGTTTAGAAAATGCCCATAAGTCTTCTATTTGAAAACTCTTTGGCTTTCTCGGCTTTTTTCCCTGCAGGGATATTTCTAAGTAAGAAGAAAGATTGAGCAATAAGCTCAATGTCTGCTTTGTTTCTCCGGCCATTTTGTATCCGAAATTAAGATTAAACTTGGGGTCTTGCTTGCAATACATCCACCGCATCACATCTACACCCATTTTTTCAGCAGAATCATCAAACCAAATGGCATTTCCAGCGCTTTTGTGCATGGGTTTGCCATGCTCATCATATACTTTCTCATAGGAAAACACTTTTCTGTACGGTGCTCTATTTTCTAGAGTCACAGACATAAACATCAATGAGTAGAACCATAGCCTTACTTGCTCCCTCATCTCACAGACAAGTTCTGTAGGGAACCACTTCTTCCAATATTCCCGGTCATGTAAGTAATTTAATGTGGAAAATGGAACTATGCCTGCATCAAGCCATGCATCTCCAACATCTTTTATCCTAGTCATTTCTTTATTGCATTTCATGCATTTTATTTTTACATTGTCTATCCAAGGCCTGTGCAGTTCTTTTAGTTGCTTAACTCCAGAAATGGCTTTTTTAATCAATTCGTCTTTTGTTGATATAACCTCAATATGTTTGTTCTCACATTCCCATATCGGCAGGGGCAATCCCCAGTATCTTTTTCTTGATATAACCCAATTGCCCATATTCATCAGCCAGTCTTCCATAAGCTTGCCGACATGCTCTGGTTCCCAACGAACTGTTTTATTTGCCTTAATCATCAGGGGCCTTATTTCATTTACATCAATAAACCACTCATCAACCAATCTAAAAACAAGCTCTGTCCCGCAGCGCCAGCAAGTTGGATAGCGGTGAAGGTAATTTTTAGTATTGTAAATAAATCCTTTCTTCTCAAGGTCTTTAACTATGTCTTTTGTAGTGTTTGCAACATTCTTTCCAGTAAGCCATCCAAATCCATTTATGAAATTGCCTGCTTCGTCTAAAGGGGCAATTTCGGGAAGGCGCTCTTTTTTCCCCAGGTCATGGTCTTCTTTACCGCAACCAGGAGCTATATGCACTATCCCAGTGCCTTCTTCTTGGCTTACCAAGTCCCAACCAACAATTCTTGGCTTAACATTTTTCTGGGCCTCTACATCTCTGAACGGGCCATAATATTCAAGTCCAATTAATCTCTTTCCAGGGATTGTTTCTAAAACTACATAATCTCCCTTCAAAGAATTTAAAGTGCCTTCGCTCAAGTAATAAACATCATTTCCTTGCTTAACCCTAGCATATATTAGCTCTGGATGGACTGCAACAGCCACATTTGCTGACAAAGTCCATGGGGTAGTGGTCCAGACTAGCAAGAATTCATTTTCATTGTCTTTTATTGGAAACTTGAGGAATAATGAAAGGTGCGTCAATTCTTTGTAGGAATCATAAAGCTCATGCTGGCTCAATGAGGTTCCGCACCTATAACACCAGGGCATAGAATCAGAGCCTTTAAACAGCCATTTGTTGTCATAGCACTTTCTTAGAAAATACCAAATATGCTCCATATTATTGTCGCTTAATGTGTAATAAGAATCCTGCCAGTTATTCCATTGCCCTAGCCTTATGCTTTGGTCTGTTTGTATTTTTGAGTATTTGTCTACCCTCTCTCTGCATTTTAGAGAAAATTTTTCTATTCCATATTCTTCTATATCTTTCTTAGAGTTTAGTCCAAGGTCTTTCTCTACTTCTACTTCGACCCATAAGCCCTGGCAGTCAAATCCATTCTGGAATCTTTGATCATAACCTTGCATGGCTTTAAATCTCTGGTACAAATCTTTGTAAGTGCGGCCCCAGGCATGATGCACGCCCATCGGGTTGTTTGCTGTAATTGGCCCATCTATGAATGACCAATGCTTCCTACCTTTGTTCTTAGCCACTAGTTTTTCAAATACACTTTTTTTTTCCCAAAAATCAAGTATATTAAGTTCAATCTCGCTTGTGTTGTACATTTATTGTTTACTTCCAAAGTTAGTTTAAATATTTTGCTTTTTTAGCTTTACTAACGCAAAACAAACCTTTATAAATATTAATAAAATCGCCTTTCTAGGCCTTAAAGTCTGTTTAAGGGTTCTTAAATAGCCTTAGGTTAGATTAAACAAAAGTCAATGTGAGGTACAAAAGAATGTATAAGAAAGACAGGGGATTTGAGCAGCACAGAAGTTTTGCCCCCATAAAGGTCGGCGAAGAGTTAGATGTTAAAATAGAAGCCGTTGGCGGAAAAGGTGACGGAATAGCAAAAGTAAAGGGATTTGTAATTTTTGTCCCAAACACCAAAGCAGGCGAAGAGGTCAGGATTAGAATAAATAAAGTATCTAAAAAAGTAGGCTTTGGACAGGTAATTGACGGATCCGAAGGAAGCAAGGAATCTTCAGAGGAATCTTCAGAGGAATCTTCAGATGAAACAGAAGATGTGCAAAAAAAGCATCATGATGAAGAGGAGTCATTAGATGATTCTAGTGGCGAATCTATAGATGAAACAGAAGATTCAGAGGACTTTGGGGAAGATAAAGAAGAATTCTAATTCTTGCCCAAGCATTTTATTTTTAGATTATTTTTTCATTTTTTACGCTCAGTGTGAGCAGAAAGCCCACGACCTTAGTCGTTGGATGAATGCAAGCATATATAGTTTTCTGCCATAGAAATATTTAAATAGTTAACTGTCACACAAATAATGTGGTAAGCAAGAGATGGATACATTCAAACACTTGCATATATAAGATAGGATATCATTTAATTTGGTGTCCTAAATATAGAAGAAAAGTTTTAGTTGGAAGTGTAGCAACAAGATTAAGGCAGCTATTAAATCAGAAAGCGAAGGAGATAGATACAAAGATTGAAACTATGGAAATATTAGAAGACCATATTCATTTATTTGTTAAGACAAAACCGATAGCTTCTCCTCATTGGATAGTTCAACAGTTTAAAGGTTATTCTTCCCATACTCTAAGGAAAGAATTTCCACATTTAAAATCAAGATTGCCTACACTTTGGACAAGAAGTTATTATTGTGAAAGTGTTGGGCATATATCTGAAGATTCTGTTAAAAAATATATAGAAGACCAAACTGGAAAATGATATTAACCTACAAAATAAAGCACGAACAGAATTTTGAAAGAGAATTAATACTTGCCAGAAAGATTGCCGAATATGGCTTAGCAACAAAAAGCATAACAAGCAAGGATGTCTATCATATTGGATTGAAGTCAATGATTAGTAATCAAATCCTAAAGAAATATTCTAAAAATAAAAAGTTGAAGAATGTTAATTCTGTCCAATTAACAATTCCTAATCAGGGAATAAAAATCAAAGAAGATAGAGTATATATTCCCTGCTTAAAATTATATTTAGATATTTATTTCAATAGAAATTTTAAAAAGATAAACCAAATTGAGATAGGAAAAGAATTTGCGTTTATTTCAGTTAGCTACGAAGAACCACTAACATGCAAGCCTAAATGTTTAATTGGAGTTGATAGGAATACAACAAACCATACGCTTGTAGCTTCAAATATTGACACTGGAAAAGTTTTGAAGCTTGGAAAAGAATGCAGTCATGTTCACAAGAAATACAAAGCAATAAGAAAACAACTCCAAAAGAATGGAAAATTAAAGAAAGTTAAGCAGATAAAAAATAGGGAAAGCCGGATTATAAAAAATATCAATCATCAAATAAGTAGAAAACTCGTAAATGAAATCATAAAAGTGAACGGAGGATTGGTTCTAGAAAACATAAAGGATATAAGAAAAACTGTAAAAACAAGAAAGAAACAAAGATATTCCTTGAACTCTTGGAGTTTCTATCAACTGCAACAAATGATAGAATATAAAGCCAAAAAGCTTGGAATACCTATTTTCTATGTTGAACCACAATATACATCTCAAAGATGTTCAAGATGTGGTCATATAGAAGAAGCAAATAGAAGAGGAAGTCTGTTCCAATGCAAGGAATGTGGAACAGTTGAGGATTCTGGTGCAAATGCAGGTTTCAATATAGCATATTTGCACAAATACAGCATACCTCAATTCTGCAAAGAAAGTGATTTGCAGAAAGGGAACACTGATATCCCTAAAGAAGCAATGCTTGTGAAACCAAGTAACTTTAGAACCCAATCACTTTAGTGGTTGGAGTATGTCAGAAAGCTATGTAACACGGCAGTTTTATATATTATGTCTATTAGCTAATTTTTCATGGCAGATTCTATATGGACAGAAAAGTACCGTCCATCAAACTTTTCAGAAATCATAGGCCAGGATATAATAGTTGAAAGAGTCCAAGCTTTTGTGAAGAACAAGAATATGCCGAACCTGCTATTTACAGGCCAGGCCGGCATAGGAAAAAGTTCTTTGGCTTTAGTCATTGCAAGAGAGCTTTACGGGATTTCTTGGAAAGAAAACTTCCTTGAGTTAAATGCCTCAAATGATCGAGGCATAGATGTTGTAAGAAACGTAATAAAGGACTTTTCAAGGACAAAGGCCATAGGCAATGTGCCCCATAAAATAATTTTTCTTGATGAATGCGATTCTCTTACTAGAGAGGCGCAGCAAGCCCTAAGAAGGACAATGGAAAACTATACCAACACAACAAGGTTTATTCTAAGCTGCAATTATTCAAGCAAGATCATCGATCCCATATTAAGTAGATGTGCTGTTTTTAGGTTTAAGCCGCTTACAAAAGAAAATTTCGAGTTTATAATAAAGAACATATGCAAAAACGAAAAATTAAAAATAGATGAAAAAGCAATCGAAGCCCTATACCTAGTTTCTGAAGGCGATGCAAGGAAAATGGAAAATATTCTCCAGAGCTGCGCAGCAATTTCAGCAAATATCTCTGAAAAGCTGATATATGACATAGTAAGTTTTGCCGAACCGAAAGAAATATTGGATATTTTAAACATTGCAAGGAAAGACTTCATCAAATCAAGAAACAGACTCCTAGATGTTATGCTCAAGCACGGCCTTTCTGGAATTGATGTGATAAAACAAATCTCCAGAGAAATATGGAATCTTAATATCGATGACGAGAAGAAAATAAAGCTTATAGACAAGTGTGGCGAAATAGAATTTCGAATGGTAGAGGGCAGTGACGAGTTCCTGCAACTTGAAGCATTATTATCAAATTTTCTAGAAAAATGACACATAGTCTGAATTTATTTATACCAAAAAACACAAGCGAAATCTACGGGCAAGAGTTTGCAGTCCAAAAAATAAAGGACTTTATCCTTAACTTTAGCAAGCAGAAAAAGAAAGCAGCAATTATTTACGGGCCTCCTGGAACAGGAAAGACCTGTTCTATATATGCTATTGCAAAAGAACTTAATTTGGAATTACTCGAGATTAATGCATCTGATTACAGGAATTCTGAAAATATAGACTCTATAATAAAGCCAGCAATTTCACAAAAAAGCCTTTTCTCTAGCAGCAAATTAATCTTCATAGACGAAATAGACGGGTTTTTCGGCACTCAAGATTACGGCGGCATACAAGCCTTAGCCTCTCTCATAGAAAGCTCAAAATTCCCCATTGTGATGGCTGCAAATGACCCATGGAGCAGCAAACTGTCTTCATTAAGGAGCAAGTCAAACCTAATTGAATGCCCGAGCATAAACTATCTTGTAATATTAAAAGCACTAAAAAATTTCGCAAACAAATTGGCAATAAAATATGATGAAGACTCTATTAAGGCAATAGCTATAAATGCCAATGGCGACTTAAGGGCCGCCTTAAATGACTTTTATGCGTTGTCTATAGGCAGAACCTCAATAAAACCTGAAGACATTAAACTAATCTCGAGCAGAAACAAAAAAGAATCAATATTCAAGTCTTTAAGCATTATATTCAAGACAAAAAACACGAATGAAGTGTTAAATTCAATATTTAATACAGATATTGACTTAGATGAAGCATCACTATGGATTGATGAAAATCTGCCCCTCGAGTATTCAAATGATGACTTAAAAAAAGCATACAATGCCTTATCTAGGGCAGATGTTTTTAAGGGGCGTATAATAAGGCAGCAATATTACCGACTTATGGTCTATCAAGGGAACTTGATGACTGCGGGTGTTTCTTTCGCAAAGTCAAAAGATTCCAAAAACTACATCCCATACAAAAGAACCGGGCGCATTTTGAAGTACTGGATAGCAAAAAACAAGTACTCGAAAAGAAAAACAATTTCAGAAAAGATTTCTAAGGCTACACATTCCTCAACTAAAAAAGTTTTGAAAGATACTCTTCCCTATTTTAAAGTATTATTCAGGAAGAATAAGTCTCTGGGAATAGCAGCAAGCCTCGGCCTTAACGAAGAGGAAATAGAATATTTAACATCTTAAAACTTCAAAAACAATTCAAGGAAAAACTTTATAAACGTGATTTTTGTAATATTTCAAACAAATATGAAACTCGCTGCAAACAAAGTTCCAAGACATATAGCTATAATTTTAGATGGAAATAGACGTTTTGCTAAACGTTTAATGATTAAACCATTCATGGGACATGAATGGGGGGCAAAGAAAGTAGAAGCCCTTCTTAATTGGTGTCATGAACTCAGCATTAAAGAATTGACGCTGTATGCGTTTTCTGTGGATAATTTTAACCGTCCAAAGGAAGAATTTGACTATCTTATGAAATTGTTTAAAAAAGAGTTAGAGAAACTAAAGAAGGATCCAAGACTAGAAAAATTCAGGATTAGGATAAATTTTATTGGCCGCATTTATATGTTCCCAAAAGATGTTCAAAATGCAATGCACTCTTTAATGGACAAAACAAAGAACAACAATAAACATATAGTAAACCTGGCAATGGCATATGGTGGCAGGCAAGAGGTAATAGACGCAGTAAAGAAGATTTCTGAAGCTGTAAAAAAAGGAAAAATATCTATAGACAAAATTAACGAAGATACTTTTGCTTCAAATCTTTATATGAGAGATGAACCCGATCTTGTAATAAGGACTGGCGGCGAGAAAAGAACTTCTAATTTCCTGATATGGCAGGCTAATTATTCTGAGTGGGTTTTCCTTGAAAAATCATGGCCTGAATTTGAGAAAAAAGACCTAGTAGAATGTATTAATGAATATTCAAAAAGGGATAGGAGATTTGGAAATTGAGTTCTTATTGCTTGTGTCTATAACATAAACATTATGTTTTCTTTCTAAAGCCTCGTTTAGTATCACTTCAAAAAGCTCTGCATCAAGGTTTTCACGTATTTTCTCTTTGCCATAATGTCTTTTCCCTAATCTTCTTTTGAGTGTCTTTAAATCACATCTTGTCACAATGCATACGCTCGCATACTTTCTAGGAATGAAATGGCTTAGGTGCCCATCTATGACTACTTTATTATTCTTTTTTATTAATTTTATAAGCTCTCTTGCCAGTTTTTTCTCATCAACAACTTTTGTCTTTCTTTTTTTATCATAAAAGACAGAAAGCTTTTTCTCTTTGATAACTTTATTGATATCAATATACTGGAACTTCAGTTTTTTTGCAATCAGCCTTGCGATTGTAGTTTTTCCGGTTCCAGGAGTTCCAGTAACAATAATTGCCATGATAATAGAAGAAATCTCTTATTTTTTAACCTTGTTATGCTTCTTTTTGTTTCTTTTTCTCTTCTTCCTCTACCCTTTTCCGATTATCATTTAAATCCCTTATGCTATTCATCAATTTTTTTGTTAAACCCCAATATTGCGAGGGGCTGTATCTCCTTTTCCAATTGTCTTCCTCATTGCAGATTATTATGGACCTGCTGGCTATATCAGAAAAAGCCAATCTAGCCCTATGCAAGAAGATTCCAGCCTCTTCGTTATAGTCTTCTGGTCTTATTTTATAGTCTTCTGTTAGTATTTTATATATCACATTTCCAAGATTTGCTTTTTGACTTGGCTCAGGTCGTCTTAATCTGCCAACATTTGACTCTGCAACCGCAAGATGTCTTATTAAAGAATCAAACCGCATATTAGCAAGTTCTCTTAATTTTCCTTCAAGCCCATTAGGTCCTACAGCCAGCCCATTAAGGTAAGCGTTTTCACTACCCCCACCAAACGGCCTTTCTCTGAATGAAATATCGGCTAAGAAAACCCCCATTCCATACAAACCGATGTTTATACTTGTATTATCTACAAGCTTTTTCAATTCCTTTAACCTTGGTTTTTTTATATGAGTCGCTTTGTCTGCATCAAGACTTTTTATAACCCTTGGATAGTCTTCTTTTAAAACATCCCTTAAGTATCTCAGAGAGCCATAAATTGTGGGTTCATAAGACTTGGAATTAATAGGCATGAATCTATATCCTAAAAAATATGTATTTAAATCTTTCTATTTTAAACCATTCTATAGTGGTTACAAATTAAGAAATCAATGTTCCCATGAATTTTCTCCCGGAAATTAAATTTTCAATATTTTTGGTGTTTCTGTTTACAATTGCTGTTTTGATATTTCTTGCATGAATCATTTTCGCTGCACTCGCATCTAGGACAAAATGCTGCCCGGCCTTAAATTTTATTCTTCTTGCAACTTCATAAAATTCTTTCAAGCTTATTTTTTGTATTAATTTTGCATCCTTGAATTTTCTCGGATCTTTATTATATAAGCCATTAACATTAGTTATATTGATGAATAGGTCTGCCGTGATATTAGAAGCAATTTCAGCCGCCGTCCCATCGCTTGTCATGTTCGGATGAAATCCTAAAGCGCCAGTCACAATTAACCTTTCTCTTTTTGCCATCTTATAAAATTGTTTTTCTGTTGTTGGGACCGTCTTCAATTTGAATATTGCTGCTATTAATCTTGCATTAAGCCTTGTAGTAAATATTCCAATATAAGAAAGCGTGTTTTTGTCAAGCCCTTCCTGTTCAAGCGCACTGATATAATTCCTAGCTGTTTTCCCACCGCCGGTAACTATTATTATTTTATGGCTTTTCTTCAGCTTAAGAATTAACTTCTTGAATTTGTCAAGATAAGAAAGATCGACCTTATTTGGGATTATCACGCTGCCGCCCAGGCTGAACACAATTTTCATTGTTACTTTGAAATTTCACAAATATAAAAAATTATGTATTAATCGAAGATGGAGTCTTATTACCATTAACATCTATTTCACAAGTAGCGCCATCACAAAATTTTTCAATTGCTTTTTCAGATAGGCCGATTTTGCTAAAATCAATCGGTTTTAATTTTGAAGCCATTTCCTTGTATTGTTCTTGACTTATTGCTTCATAAATCATCTGTTCATAAGCGCCATTTTTGGTTCTTGGCAAGAAACTAATGCCCTTTAGCTTATACTGGAAGTAATTTAATGCGTTAGCTATCTGTTTGCCTTCTGTTTCCGGATCAAACGTCACAGTGCAGCTTACTTGATTATCTGCCCAGTGCTCTTGTAAGAATGCGGCCAAACTTAATTGTTCCCACATACTAACCTCTTTAGCGCTTCTTATCCCACGACCAATATGTATCGGGAATTGGACTAAAGAGCTGCTCGAATCATATTTTGCGTCTTCTATAATATACCCAGCATCTTTTAGTGGTTTTATTAGTTGGCTGTCTTTAGCTAATGTAAACCTTCGTATGTAATACTCACTTTCTGGATAATGCATTCCAGGAGTTGCTCCTGTCAATAAACTTACACTTCCGGAAGGCTTTATGGATGTCGTTTTAATTGATTTTGGAATAGTCAACCAGTCGCTGTAAATATCGTCATACCTCTGGATGGTTTTGTACGCCTCTTCACTCCATTTTATTAATTCGTCAAGACCTCTTTCAGTAATAAATTGGGCTATCCCGCTCATGCTATTGCCTATCCTTCTGTTTCTTAATAAAACTCTGTTCGTTTGTGGCCAATGAGTCTCTCCAAGTGTTACAGTCTTTGCATACAAGTATGAGAATTTTTGTGTCCTCACAAAATCTTCCAGACTTTTATGCTTAAATGGAAAAGTTTCTACTAAGCAACATAATTCATAACTTTCAAGGGATTGTTCTAAGCACGGATTTCCGCCGGCGACCCGGTGGTCTTTAAAATTTTTCCCATTCTTAATTCTTCCATAGGCCCTCATATTCTCAAGCCAAGCAATCCCAGGTTCGCCGTTGATTAATATTCTTCTCTCGATTTCGCTATAATCCATGCCTAAAGTTGCAAAAACAGAATTATTGCTGGCCCACCCATATCCTTCTCTTTCAGGATTCTTCTCTTTGTAGTTCTTCAAATCAAGGAATTCTTCATCATTCGGATCACCAAATGCTATCTCTGCAGTTCTTCTAACATTTCCGGCAACCACACATTTGCCAATCAAATTTTGAATGTCTACTATTGTTCTTGATGTAATTGGACTCAAGGCGTTTTTTTCCAATACATCTCTTATTTTTTCGTGAGCCTCTCTCAAAGGTTCTGGACCAGAAGACAAGCCCCCAAAACCTTTTATCAGTTCACCCCTTTTCCTGATTAAATCATATTCAAATCTAACCTCTGGAGAGCCTGTAAAATAGCTATCTATTAGCATACCAACAGAGTCTACCCATCCCTCTCTAGAATCAGGGATATTATATGGCTCTATTCTTCTTCTACGATCAGGAGACCTAACCATTATCGATCTTGCTCCAACAGTATCAAAACCAACACCGACTCCTAACATTGATGCATCCATCAGAAATTTAAATGGTTCTGACAAATCTTCCTTAAGATTAATAGTAGACACAAATGCACAGTTATTAAGCGCAGCATATAAGCCTCTTTCTTCAGTTATCGGGCTGCCCATAGCCCATAATCCTCTTCCTGGCGGCAAAAATTTCATATGAAACATTCTATCATACATTTCTTGTGCACTATCCTGCCCTTTTTCATCATCCCAACTAAGGCCTCTTTCTTGTATCCATCTTTTTTGCATGTTATATGTGCCGTTAACAACCCTTTCTACAGTTTCATACCATCTTTCATTTCTCTCTGCGCCATTATCAGAAATGGGTCTAGAATAAGTCCTCAAGTAAACTATCTCGCCTAAACCATTAAATCCAAAAGGAGCAACAACATTCTTATACTTACTTACAAAAGAATCTCTTAACATAAATGGTTTATAATGCGGATCTTTTAATCTTTCTTGTATCTTTTCTAATAATCTATTGTTCGTGCTTGTTTCATAATCTCTTATAGATGCAATTGTCATAGTCTATCACCCTATTTCTTTGTCAAATCCTTTAGCTCTTTCTCGAATGAGCTTAAGTCCGTAAATTCTCTGTAAACAGATGCAAATCTTATGTAAGCGACTTTGTCAGTTTCCTTTAGCTTTTTCATAACAATTTCTCCAATAAAACTGCTTTCGACTTCGCTTGATTTTTGATTTCTTGCCTCATTTTCAATTTCATCAACCATTTGGTCAATTAAGTCATTGCTGACAGGTCGTTTTTCGCAGGCCTTTAGTATCCCGCCCATAAGCTTGTCCCTGCTAAAGTGTTCTCTGCTTTTATCCTTTTTTATTATTATCAGTGGAACTGCTTCAAGTCTTTCATGTGTGGTAAAGCGTTTTCTGCACTTCAGGCACTCACGCCTTCTTCTTGTGATATGTAGCTTGCTTTCTCTCTTGTCAACTACCCTAGTACTAGTGTTCTTGCAAAATGGACATATCATATTAACCACAATATATTGTGTTTCTAACTAATTTTATACACAATAAGTTGTATCAGAACTCTTATCTTATATTTAAGTACTTTGCAACTAAAAAATATAATTATTGAAATATATTCTAGGATTATACTCTTAAAGTCTCCTTTACAATCATATTCCAGTTTTTCTGGCTCTTTTTCGGCAGGGCAATAAACCGGGTTTTACTGTTTGCAGAAAGTAATATTCGAGATGTTTTAAGGTAGTTTTTGAGCAGTTTGTCTATTTCTTCTCTGAACGTTTCGTTTTTAGACCGGTACTTATCTTTAGTGTCAAATTTTTTGCTTATTATCGGAACATAAAATATATAGTCATAAGGCGATTTTTCAAAATGGTCCTTTATCATAGTAGTATAACTCTTGATTTTTTTGTCGAGTTCAGATTTCTTTGTTTTTGAATTTTTAAGCACCCTTATTAAATAAACGAAGTTGTCAATTACGCTCCTGTCACATATCAAAATATCGTATTTTCTAGAATAGTGATTCTCAAGAGATATCTGCTTTTTTAATATCATATTCTGGGATTTTTCATTAGAATTTTCATTAATTTTGTAGCCCATATCAGCTATCATTCTCGCTGCTTCTGGCAGCATTTCAACAGAATTTCCTTCTTTTTTCAAATGCCCTGCCAATGTCCAGGCCAATCCGGTTTTTCCAACCCCATGCGTGCCTATAAATGTTATTTTCATCAAGTATTTAAAATACGAATAGTATTTAAATCATTTCGCTTTGCAGAATTTTATTTTATAACATATATATTAAATAAAATACAAAATGAGAATTTTCAAAGACAAAAAAATAATCTTTGAAAATTCAAGATTTGTTGGCAGTTCTGGATTAATGTTCAGGAAAAAACCTGCTTTGAATGAAGCAGTTATACTAAAATGCCCAGGCAATTCAAGGCTATTTTCAATGATACACATGCTTTTCGTGTTTTTTCCGATATATATTATCTGGCTTGACAAACAAAAAAATATAGTGGACATTAAAAAAGCGTATCCATTTCAGCCGTTTTTAGTGCCTAGACATCCCGCTTACTATGTAATAGAATGCATAAAACTTCCAGAAATTAGAATAAACGACAGGTTAGAATTTTAGAAAACCTTATAAAACAATCATCATGCCTTATTGAAAAATGAGCATTGAATTTTTTGCTATTGGCGGTTTTGAGGAAGTTGGCAAGAATATGTGTGCCTTGAAAATTGACAGTGATGTAATAATCCTGGACATGGGATTGTTTATTCCAAGGCTTCTTGACATAGAGGAAGAAAATTCAGCAAAAGAATACTTAACTAGGGAACGCCTGATAAAATTAGGCGCTGTTGCGGATGATTCAGTTCTTGACAACTATAAGGACAATGTTAAGGCAATAATCATCGGGCATTGCCATCTAGACCATTCGGGCGCTGCGCCGTATTTGGCTCCGCGCTATAGATGCCCAATCTATGGGTCTCCTTTTACTATAGAAGTGCTAAAAAATACCCTGAATGACGACCATATTAAAATTCCAAATGAGCTTAGAGCAATTAATCCAGGATCCTGGTTTAATCTCACGAAAGACATAAGCATAGAATTCATCAATATTACGCACTCAACAATACAAACAGTAGTAGTTGCAATCTCGACAAAATATGGCATCGTGGTTTATGCAAATGATTTCAAGCTGGACAACCATCCGGTTGTGGGAAAAAAGCCAGACTATCCGAGACTTAAAGCTCTTGGGGATAGCAAGAAAGTGCTTGCCCTGATTTCAGACGCATTATATGCTTCAGAAGAGAAAAAAACCCCGAGCGAGAAAGTCGCTAGGGAAATGCTATCTGATGTCTTGCTTGGAACCGATAATAAAGGCCATGCTATTTTAGTGACTACTTTCGCTTCACATATCGCGAGGCTGAAAAGTATTATAGACTTAGGACAAGAGCTTGACAGAAAAGTGGTTTTTATGGGACGGAGTCTGAAAAAATATGTAAACTCTGCAGAAAATCTCAAGCTAGTGTATTTCAAGAATAAAATAAAGTTATTGCCTTACAGGAATCAAATAAAAAAGGCATTGAAGATTATTGAAAAAAATCGCGGAAAATACTTAATAGCGTGCACCGGAAATCAGGGCGAGCCAAATTCTGTGTTAGTCAGGATAGCAAATGGCGAATACGCCTTCAAGTTTATTCCAGAAGACCATGTGATATTTTCTTCTAGAACAATTCCGGCTCCAGAAAATATAGAAAACCGTGCCAAGCTAGAAACTAATTTAAAAAACAAGAAAGTAAGGATATTTAAAGACATTCATGTTTCTGGGCATGCTGCAAAAGAAGACTTAAGAGACTTCATAGACATACTAAAGCCAAAGCATATAATTCCAATCCAAGGCACACTAGAAATATTAGAGGGGCTTTCAAAATTAGCAGAGGAAATGGGGTATAAAGACGAGAATATACACCTTCTTAATGACTCGGCAGTCATAGAATTATATTAGCAAACAATTTATACTTTTTTAATATCGTATAATCATGAAATTCGCACATTTGGCTGATTGCCATATCGGCTCTTGGAGAGATCCTAAACTGCGCGAATTAGGGATAAAAAGTTTTGAGAAAGCAATTGAAATATGCATAAATCAGAACGTCGCGTTTATTTTGATAAGCGGCGATTTATTTAACACTTCCTTGCCGTCAATAGACTTAATTAAGGAAACTGCTTCTATATTACAGAAGGCTAAAAATAAGGACATCTCGGTTTATATAATTCCAGGAAGCCACGACTACAGTCCAAGCAACAAAACAATAATTGATGTTTTTGAAAAAGCCGGATTATTGGATAACGTTGCCAAATTTGAAGAAAAAAACAACAAGATTACTCTGAATTTTACAACAGACAAGACTAACACAAAAATAACTGGCGTATACGGAAAAAGAGCCGGGCTTGACAGGTTTGTCTACCAAAAACTTGAAAAAAATACCTTGGAACAAGAGCCGGGACTGAAGATATTTATGTTTCATTGCGGGATTAATGAATTCAAGACTGTCGCATTTGAAAAGATCGACTTCGAATCGTTGAATTCCTTCCCAAAAAACTTCGATTATTATGCAGGAGGCCATATGCACTGCATTTATGACAAAAAGATTCCGGGATATGGGCTATTTGTCTATCCAGGGCCTTTATTCCCAAACAATTTTGAAGAGGTCGAGACATTAAAGAACGGCAATTTTGTCATTGCGGATGTAGATGAGAACAAGCAAATCAGCATAAAGAGAATCCCGATAAATTTTTATGAGGTATCATGCCTAAACATAGATGTCGATAATTTATCTAGTTTGGAGGCTAATTCTAAAATCAACTCAACTCTTAAACGCATAAATCCAGAAAACAAAATCATCACCTTAAGGATTGAAGGCACCCTGAAATCAGGAAAAATAAGCGACATAGAGTTCAAGGAAATCTATAATACACTACAAGGAGCCTATGCGGTGTTGAAGAACACGAATAAGCTTTCAACCAAAGAATTTGAGTCTATAAAAGTCGAAACGGGCTCATTGTCAGAGGTGGAATCCAGGTTGATAAGCTCCAGTCTAGGGGATTTGCAATTAAAGGGTATTACAAAAGAAAAAGAGTCTATTTTGATTAGTGACTTAATCAGCGCGCTTTCCATAGAGAAAGACGAAGCAGAGAAAACCTTTGAGTTTGAGTCTAGAATAGTATCTTCGGGAATTAAGATATTGAACATAAATGCAATATTTGAAAAATGATAATAAAAAAGATAAAGCTGGAAAACATCAGGAGTTACATAAACCAAGAACTCGAGTTTCCGGAAGGCTCTATATTGCTTTCTGGCGATGTTGGATCAGGAAAAAGCACAATACTTCTTGCTGTTGAATTTGCACTTTTTGGAATAAGCAAGGGCTATTTGTCTGGAAGCTCCCTCCTCAGGAACGGAAAAGACAAAGGATCTGTCACACTAAACTTAAAAATCAATAATAAAGATGTCTCAATAAGAAGGACACTTAAAAGAATCGGTGAAAATGTTTCGCAGGATTCCGGGTTCATAATAATAGACGGCAAGAGATATGATCTGAGCGCCATGGAATTAAGGCAAGCAATCCTCGAGCTGTTAAATTATCCTAGGGAGTCATTGACGAAGTCAAAATCCCTTATTTTTAGATATACTGTATACACGCCCCAAGAGGAAATGAAACATATCTTGATTAGTGACAATGATACGAGGCTAGACATATTAAGAAAGGTTTTTGGCATAGACAAATACAAACTGATTAAAGACAATGCAAAAATATTACTGGCTTATTTCAAGGAGAAAAGAAAAGAATACGAAGCCATGACATCATCATTGCCAGAAAAAGAACTGGAAATATCAAATACAAAAGATTCAATTTCTAAACTAGAAAAAGAATTTAACGAAATATATCCTATACTGGACGCTACAAAGAAAAAATTAGCTAGTAAGGCAAATGAACTGAATAACATAGAATCAAATATAAAACAATACAACAATATTAAAAATGAGCTTGGAATAGTAGCATATACTCTAAAAGAAAAACAAAATGATTTGTTAAGAACCGAGTCGGACATTAATCTAGCAATTGCTTCTATCGAAGATGTTGAAAAAATTGACATAAGTTATTTTGAGAAAATTAAATTAGACCTATCTGAAAAACAAAATAATCTAGCCGCTGTAGAAAACTCGCTTAAGGAAATATCTTACAATATTTCGGTATGTGATGTAAATATAAAGAACTCTGAAAAAGTAAGGAAAGATATCTTTTCGTTAGACAAATGTCCGCTATGCAAACAGGATGTCACAGAATCCCATAAAAGCCATATAATCAAGATAGAGGAAGATAAGATACTAATGTATGAAAATGAAAAAAGTGTTATTATCAAAAAAGAAACCTCATTTAAATCAGACTTGCAAGGCATAAAAAAATCTATATCCGAACTGGAAAAGAGACTCTTTGATTTTAAATTGGCAGAAATAAAGATAAAAAACAATAAAGATAAAAAACATCACATATCAAGAATTTCAGGTCATATTTCAGAATTAAAACTGTCTATCAGCAAGTTATTAGGCAAACAACACGAGCTCGAAACAAGCCTTTCGAAGATGAAAGACAACGAATCTGAGTACAACTCAATAAAAAAAGAGATAGAAAACCTTTACAGTGATAATACTAATCTAGAAGTGCAAATCTCTGTCATAAAATCAAAAATATTCCATTTTGAGTCCATACTTGAAAAATTAGAAAAAGAGATAGAAAAACAGTCTTTAATAAAAAACAAGCTTTATGATTTGATAACCTTGCAGAATTGGCTCGACTCATCCTTCATAAATTTAGTGGTGAACATAGAAAAGCACATGATGTTAAAGATAAACGCAGATTTCAATCAATTGTTCGATAGGTGGTTCAAGATTTTAATGGATTCAGAAAATATAAGTATAAGGCTAGATGAAAATTTTTCGCCGTTAATAGACCAAAACGGCTTCAACATAGAATATGAAAATCTTTCTGGCGGGGAAAAAACTGCTGCTGCCCTTGCTTACAGGCTTGCATTAAATCAGGTAATAAACACATTAGTCTCATCAATAAATACCCGGGATTTGATAATATTGGATGAGCCTACCGATGGATTTAGCGAAGATCAGCTTGATAGGATAAGACTTGTCCTCAACGAACTAAACACAAGGCAAACAATAATTGTAAGCCACGAATCAAAGATTGAAAGCTTTGTAGACACAATAATCAAGCTCAACAAAGAAAACAATATCAGCCAAATAATTCCATGATTAATTTTTCCACTCAACTAACTTTCCGACATCGATTTCTAGCTTGCCAGATTTTCTGAGTTTTGCTGCCTGTGATTTATTTATTAGTTTTATGTGGGGCATCTTAAACAAATCTTTGTAGATATACCAAACATCATCTTCAGAAGTCATCCATCCATATTTATCGTACCTTGACAAGTCAATAGGCATGGTATAAGACCTCAGATTTTTGTTTCCATAGTCATCATAATATTCATGGAAGTATGACATTATTAACTCTCTAACAGACTTGTAAACAGGATCCCTATACCTAAGCATATAGTGGTTTGTCTTGGAAATTGCTCCCCAATACCCATTTTCCTTGAACACGGCAATCACATGGTCTTGGTCATATCTGGCCGTCGTCAAATCTACTATCAATGATCTATGCCCATTAACTCTTAATGCGGCTGCCGCAAGCAGAGCGCCTTCAAAACAATGGGCCTTTCTTAATTTCAATACTTTTCTAGGGGAGAAGCATGTTTCACCATTTTCCTCAAAATTGATTTTTAAACTATCCAGGAAATCCTGTATTTTCTTTGGAGTGTTAATGCTATTCAGGAGTTTTATTTCTTCTTCTGTAAAGCCGTACATAAATTTGCTGGAGAATTTATTTAATTATAAACCTTATGAAAAACAAATTAATCAACGAAATCAATGCCCAATTCTTCTTCCATCTGGGACCTTTTCTTGCCTGAAGATTTGGTTCTTCTGCTTCCGAATATCTGCGGGCTATTGACACCAGTAACAATTAGCATTGCCCTTATTGTTTTTTCTAAATCTTCAGAAATCTGCGCGCCCCAAATTATTTTTGCGTCTTCATCAAGTTTCATGGAAACAGTCTCAACTACTTTTCTTGCCTCATCTAAGGTCATATCTGGACCACCAGCAACATTGATCAAAGCCCCATTAGCCCCAGAAATATCCACATCCAGTAAAGGATTTGTTATGGCCTTTTCTACAGCTTCTATAGCCCTGTTTTCAGTATCGCTCTCCCCAACACCTATCATGGCTACTCCACCTTTATCCATCACCGCCCTGATGTCTGCAAAATCAAGATTGACTAGTCCTGGTTTTGTGACTAGTTCTGCGATGCCTTTGACGGCATTTGTCAATATTTCATCTGCTACTTTAAATGCAGTATGCAATGGCAAGTCAGGCGCTAATTCAAGCAATTTATCATTAGGTATAACTATCAATGTATCCACAATGTTCTCTAGTTTTTCAAGCCCCATTATGGCATTTTCATATCTTCTATGGCCTTCCATGCTGAAAGGCACAGTAACAATCGCGACAGTTAAGGCTCCAAGCTTTTTTGCAATCTCTGCCACAACAGGAGCACTTCCAGTTCCTGTCCCCCCACCGAGGCCAGCCGTGATAAATACCATATCCGCCCCCTGCAATTTCTGCCTTATGTCATGCTCGCTTTCACGTGCAGCTTCCTCGCCTACTTGAGGAATGCTTCCGGCCCCCAGGCCTTTGGTTATCTCTTTTCCAATAAGAATTTTAGTATGGGCATTGGTGTAAAGCAAATCTTGAGCATCAGTATTAATCGCAATGGTCTCGCTGCCAGCAATCCCTACTTCAGAAATTCTGTTTATTGTATTGTTCCCACCGCCGCCACATCCAATGACTTTGATCTTGGCTTTCTGCAGCGCAATTAACTGTTCCAATTCTTCATCAATCTCACTTGTCTTCTGCGGAGTTCTTTTAAGACTCACATCAACACCAGAATTTCTTCTTGCAACATCTCTTATTATTGTATCAACCATTTCTATAGCACCTTATTTCAACAGATTTGACTAAGCTTATATTTAAATTTAATTATTCTTCAGTAGTTGTTTTTTCGAACACTAATTCTACCGATTTCAGATCTGGAACCAACTCTTTTATCTTTTTTTCTATATCTTTTAATGCATTAGCTTCTATATGCTCTGGCATCTTGAGCTTTATTTTAATTGAACTATCCTCATTTTTTATTAATTCATACTTAGTTTCATCTATATAGAACTTGAAATTAAGCAGGCTTTTTAATTTCTCTTCAATAGAGTCTATTTTCCTTATTATATTGACTTCATATTCCAGTTCTCTGCCAGCAAGAGGATGGTTAAAGTCAACAACGCATCTTCCGCCAGACACACTTCTTACCGTGCCGATAAGTCCATCTATATCAACTTGAAGCCCTGGAAATGGGTTTATGTTCTGCTTTAAGAAAACATTCAGGTTTACAATCCGTATTAGCTTCGGATTCTTCTTGCCAAAACCATCTTCAGGTTTAATTTCAAATTTATACTTTCCAAGACTTTTTCCTTCTAGCTGATTGTCAAGTCCATGGATCAAGAAGTTTTCACCTATGCAAATGATGACTGGCCCATATTTCCTATGTTCATCATACAAATTATTTTCTTTTGCAAGATTTTCATCAGTCAGGTCAAATATTTGGCCAATGTTTTTTAGCTTTCCAGTATATTCTATTTCCACAAAATCATGTTTTTTTATCATTTCCATAAATAACCTTGAAACTGCACATTTTTTAAAGTTTTTTATTATTTTAATTGCATGGAATGGATAGAAAAGCTAGATGAACCGACAAAAGAGAGCCTGAAAACACAGATTAACATAACACATAATTATGAAGAGGCATTAAGATCTGCTAAAGATCCTCTAGTTGCGCAGCTCTGGCTGGCTGTGGCAAATCTTTCTAGGCAAATAAAGGATATAAAATCTAAGCTGGATTATCTTGAAAGAGCTCTGCAAGAGTCTCATAAGGAAAAAATGAAGACTACATCTAAAGAAGAAGCAAAAGAAATAAAAGAATACATGAAAAAAATAATGAAAGGGAAAAAAAAGTAATTTTTTTAAAATTTTTAAAACAAAACTTTTATAAATCATCTGCATTCTTTAATCATAAAATGGGAGACAAAAAGGTAGTTGATGTCGGTTCTTTAAAAGTTGGCAGCTATGTAATCGTTGATGGCGCTGCCTGTGTTGTAAAAAACATTCAGATCTCCAAGCCAGGAAAGCACGGAAGCACAAAGGCAAGGATCGAAGCCGTCGGCATAGTTGACGAACAAAAAAGAATATTTATCAAGCCAACAAGCGACAGAGTCGAAGTTCCTATAATAGAGAAGAAAAATGCGCAGGTTCTTTCAATACATGGAAACATTGCAAATGTAATGGAATCTGAAACATATGAAACATTCGACATCGATATTCCCGAAGAGATGCAAAACCAAGTGAAGGAGGGGGGCTCAGTACTTTATTGGATCATCCTTGACAAAAAAGTATTGAAGCAAGTGAAATAAAATGGTAAAATCACCGGAAGCAAGTGCAAGGCTATTCCATAACGTGTTTGTCTGCAGAAAGTGCAAGAAAAAGCAGAGAACAAGCATGCAAAAGATACTTCAAGGCAGAATAATATGTAAAAACTGCGGCAGCAGGGCTTTTAGGGCAATTAAGAAAGGTAAATGATAATGAACTGGGATTTAATATTTCTTGTAATATTCTTGATCCTGCTATACATTTTTTATAGGGCCAACAAATCCAAATTTGAAGTCCAAAGCAAATTTGTATTCATCTACAAGTCTCAGATTGGAATAAGGCCGATGGACAAAATTTCCAAACTACCAAGGCCGTTATTAAACACATTCTCTTTCATATCAGTTTTAACTGGATTTGCAGGAATGGTCTTTATTTTTTATACAATCGTGAAGTATACCTTTAAATTTTTGGCTGCGCCTTCAATAAATCAACCAGTGCTTTCTCCGGTTTTGCCCGGAGTAAATATTCCGGGAGTTGGAGTCATCTCTTTCTTTCATTGGATTATCGCAATATTTATCGTTGCAAGCATCCACGAATTCTCCCATGGTTTTCTCGCAAGATTTTACAATGTGAAAATTAAGTCTTCGGGCTTTCTATTCCTAGGCCCAATACTGGGGGCATTTGTCGAGCCTGATGAAGAGCAACTAGCAAAAAAATCAAAATACTCACAACTAGCTATTTTTTCTGCAGGCCCATTTTCAAACATCCTTACAGGACTCTTGTTTTTTCTCATATTGTTGATGATTACGTCTCCTGTTGGAAACATGTTTGAATATAAGGGTGTCGAGGTTGTTTCCGTTGATTCGCAATTTCCAGGTGCTTTAGCAGGAATAAAGCCCGGAGAAAGGATTTTGTCTGTCAACAATAAGCCAATCGACAATCTAGAGGAGTTCAGCTCTATTCTCAATAAAACAAAGCCAAATGAAAAGCTGCCGATAGGGACAAATTTGATGAATTATACAGTTACTTTGGCAAAGCATCCAGAAAGTCCAGACAAAGGCTTCATAGGCGTAAGGACACAGCCAGCGTCATTTATAGTAAAGGACAATGTAAAGAATTCTTTAGGTACGTTTATCCCAAATGCGCTGCTTTGGATATATCAATTGTTTAAATGGCTGTTTTTAGTCAGCCTAGGAATAGCTTTATTTAATTTGCTTCCTTTGGGGCCATTAGACGGCGGAAGAATGTTCCTTACTCTGTTGATGGGCATTTTCAAGGATGAAAGAAAGGCCAAGTTTGTATGGGGTACTATAAGCATATTTCTCCTTGCATTGATACTCGTCAACCTATGGCCGTTCATTAAGAAATCTTTCTTGTTTTTATTGAGCCCGATACTAGGGATATGATTTTTCTAGAACGACTATCTTCCTGGTGAGGCCTTTATGGATCCTATTAAGTATTTCCGCTCTGACCTTGAAACCCCCAGTTTTTATCTCTATATTACTGGGCATTACTATTACCATCCGGCCATTATTTTTTAAAAGTTCATGACTTTTGTCCATAAATTTATTATACAAATCCTGAATATCTGCCCCATGCAAGCTAGAATGCCTCCCATAAGGCAGGTCGGTCACTATAGCGTCCATTTTTAATTTTTTTATTTTCAAGGCGTCACCATTTTTCAGAACATAATTTTTTATTTTGTAATGTTCAAGATTTTTTTTGCATCTCAGCATAATATATTTGTCAATGTCATTCCCTGTCACTTTGCAATTCAGGATTCCAGCCTCTATCAATATGGCCCCAACGCCGCAAAAAGGATCGAGCAAGGATTTATTTTCTTCGATTCTGCTAAGATTTACCAAAGCCCTTGCAAAAATAGCATTCATTGTTGAAGGATGAAATCCCGGCCTGAACTTTGCATCTCTTTCTCTAAAATTGCCACGATCAATTTTACATAGTTCAAGGCACACATAAACATTATTTTTTGTGAATATAAAATCAAAATTGGTTTTTGCATTCTGCAAGTCCACCTTAGGCTTTTTTAGCTTGCCCCAAATCAGGCTTCCAATTAATTTTTCGTTATAGGCAATCTTTAAATCAGAAGGAATCTTTATTACTCTTGCCCTGAAACTCTTTTTATAATATTTCTGAAACTCTACTTTTTTTATTTCTTCCATCAATTCTGTAGGTTTTGCTTTCAATAACAATTCATAAACTTTATGAGTGTATGCAAGCCTCTCGAAATCGAATTTTTTTGCTTCAAATACCAAGATTCTGTCTTCCAGGCAATATTCCTTGGCTCCACTTAAGGCCAGCACTTCCTCCTTTGCCAAGTTTACATTTTCCCCGCTCAATAAAAATGTATACATAAATATTAAAAATAAGATGCTTTTATTTAATTTATGTTATTTGATGTACACTGCCATTTGACAGACATGTATTTTTCCGGCAAGATTGATTCTATAGTAGACGAATGTATAGGCAAAAATGTATCCATTCTAATATCGGCCGGTCTGAATCCGATAGACAACAGAAAAGTTCTAGAAATTTCTAAGAAACATAAAATAGTAAATGCCTCTTTAGGATTATACCCATTAGATGCAATTTCACTGAAAGAAGAGGAAATCATTGGTGAAATTGGATTTATAACAAAAAATAAGGAGAATATCATAGCTATCTCAGAGGTAGGCTTAGATCTGCATTACACGAATGAAATTAAAAAACAAATTTGGGCATTTCAGAATTTCATCGAGCTTTCAGAAAAGATTGGCAAACCATTGATAGTACACTCCAGAAAAGCTGAGGCTGAAGTTATTGAGATGCTTGAATCTTCTAATGTGAAATCTGCAATACTGCATTCATTTGGCGGAAATAAAAACCTAATTAAGCGAGCAATTGACAACAAATTTTATTTTTCAATTCCGCCATTAATAGCAAGGTCCTCTAATTTTCAGACATTGGTTGATTTAGCACCCTTAAATTTATTGCTTACCGAATCAGACTCGCCATACCAGTCACCGACGAAGAATCAGAGAAATTATCCATTTAATGTAATAGAGTCATTTAAAAAAATTTCTGAAATAAAAAAATTGGACAAAATTGAAACTGAAAACATTCTTTTTATGAATTTTCAAAAAATTTTCAAAAAATGGAAAACTATATAAACAAGTTAATACACTTTTTTATAAATTTATTATTTACTCTGCATTAGCTGGGGTAAGAGAGGTGTTTATCATGGCAAAGAAGAAAAAAAGAAGATAAATAACATTTAAAATTCCAGATTTTTTTTCTTTTAAATTTTTTTTAAAATTCAAGAATCTTGCCAGCTTTTCCCGGATTTATAACTAATGTATTGTTTACCTCGTCAAATTTTCCAAAAGTTTCATGAAAATGGCCGCATATTGCTACTATCGGATTATATTTATCTATGAATCTTCTATAAGACTTGCATCCTCTATGGCCTAGTCCGTGAATCATGTCTACTTTAGTATTATAGACTGGGCCGTGCGTAATCAGAATTATTTTTTCCCCTTTAAGCAGTTCATTTTTTTTATTTTCTACGAACCTCTCAAATTCTGAATCGCGTGATGAAAATCCCCCTCCGCCCATCCCTATGAACAAATAGCCTCCAAGCCTTAAGATTTTTTTATGCATACAAACACAATCTTCAATATTTTCGCACAATGCCTTAAGTTCATCATAATCTTCGTGATTACCATGAATTATCAACAACGGTTTTTTGACAGATTTAATTGCATTAATAAGCATAGAAAGATTATCCCCGAAATTGCTCAAATCCCCAGCGCACACTAAAATATCAGGATCATCTTTTTTCACAGAGCCCAAAATAGCCTTTATTGCTTTTTTATCACCATGAATATCTGTAAATGCAAGTAATCTCATAGAAAAGAAATAGCATGTCTCTCATTTTTATTCTTTTCTAAAACAAAGAAATCAATCAATATCACAATAACCCTCCATAAACCCAAATTCAAAATCGTCTATCTCATCCTCATCAAACAATTTCCTCCTGTCTTCTTCTGAATATATATCCATTTTAGCCACCCCTCAAAATTTTTTTCATGCTGAAAGTCCTTTTTTCAAGCTCAGCATCATCTAGTGGAAGTCTCCTCAACAATTCGCTTAATACTTCCTCAATTTCTTTAGTCATTATTATCCCCCCTTAAATTCCCCGCCGAGGTCCAGAAATAGATAATTTCAACTCCAAGGCTTAATAGTTTCTCCTCAATTTCTCTGCTTATTTTCGATTTAACCATGACTAATTATAAGCAACATTTATTTATAAGCAAGTCGCGCGAGCCGTGGAATGTGAGAATTGTTTTCAAGATATATTTTATAACATAGCATCTAAAGAATAATAAGTTTAAAGCCACATAACCGCATTAAATAGCCTTTTTAGGCATAAACAAAAATCTCAAAATTCATCAAGCCTTCTTATATATTTCACTATATAGCTTTTGCCACTTGTTCCGATGTTTAATTCCTCTGTTTCTATGAGCTTGTTTTTCTTCAACTCATTAATTCTCCGATGAAATGTAGTGTAAGCTTTTTCACCACCACCTTTTTTGTATATCTCATAGATCTCTTTTATTTTTTTCCCGGAATTTGCTTTTATTATATCAAGAATTCTCTTTTCATCTAGCTCCAAAGAAAAATTATCAGCTACCCTAGATTTCTGGAATTTCTCTATTGCCTTCATAACATGGCCAGAATTTATCTTCTTGCTAGATTCATTCTCGGCTATTTCTCCGGATTCTTTCATTAAATAAAGTCCAGCCCTAATATCCCGAACTTCATAGCATTTATCCACTATAAATTCAAAAGCGTCATTATCTAAACTGCCTGGAACAAAAGCAATTTCCTGCCTGCTTTTCAAAATACCCCCTGTTTCTTCCTTATTGTAAAGCTTGAACTCAATCTCTTCTATATTAAGCCTTGATCTTAATCTCTTGTCTAAATTAATCACAAAGTCTTTGTTGTTTGTTATTAGCAGAATTGTTTTCCTGTAGATTTCTTCAAGCAGACTATATAATGCATCAAAATCCTTTAACTTATCAACCTCGTCAAATACAATCACTGCAGACTTCTTGTTTACATTGCTAGAGATTACACTAATTAATTCGTCTGTCCTTTTGTTATGGGTGAACTTGTATCCAATCTGATTGCAGGTTTCATTTACAATTTTGAAACTCGTGTCGAATTTCCAGCAGTTAATATAAATCAAATAGACTACATCATCATATTCCTCAAGTTCCTTGAGCACGTTCCTGCTGCTTACAGTCTTACCCACGCCAGGCGGCCCGAAAATAAACAGGTTTTTCCCATTCCTGTTATTGAATAAAGGCTTTATGCAAGAAGCAACATAATTCTGGAAATTTTCCCTGTAAAGAACTAATTTTGGCTGGTAGTCAAAATCGAGGGCCATCGGATTAAGAAACAAAGATTCCGAATCCCTTAGAAAGTCCTTAAATGCAGCCATGCCATAAAACAGCCAATGTAGAAATATAAAACTTTCTAAATCTCTTCCACGCCATTTTTGGTTAGGGCCATCAGCCTTATCCCAACACCAAGCTTCAGTAATGCGGAAACTAGTGCCATATGCTCCTTGCCAATGCCAGAAATAAAGTTTACAGCAACCTCAGTACCCTTAATTCTCTCCTTGAGGTTATTGTAGATATCATCCCTTAATTCATTAATTCCTATATTCATATTTACAGCTATTAATTCTGTTTTATCATCTTTGGTGAAGTTTTCCTTGCCGTAGTCGTTAGTAATAAGAAAAATGTTATCCCATTTACCGTCCTGAATAAGCTTAGAAACATGACCCCACGTTCCCTTTCCCGTAGACAAGCAAGCTACTAATTCCATAGAAATGCAAAATTTTATTGGTATTTATAAAACTTTTGAATCAGATAAGAAATCAAGCAAGCTTAAACGTGATACCTTAATAGGCTTATAGGTTTTCTGTCCTTATAGCCGGTATTTGACTCATGCCAGAACCTTATTGAATCCTCTCCAAGCGTCCAGCACAAGAAAATTTCTCTATTTTGATGCAGGGAATAAATGTCTACCAATCCAGATTCTATATCATTTACTATGATCCCCCTATCAAGCAAATAATCCAAAAGCCTGTATAGTTCAAAACTTAACTTGAAGAATTTTTTGTTGAATTTTAAGTTGTTCCTCATCTCGCTATAGAGGTCATCATAGCTTATTTCTACAGAGCTCATATATTCAAGTGTTTTGTTTACTGTAACAATTTTTCTAACCATCCTCTTTAGCCTTGGCAGAATCGCTTCAGCATATTCAAGAGTACAGTAATTTTTGTTGTAAAGTTCCATTTGTTAGGATTAAATCAACCTCTTTGCATATTAAGTGAGTGTATATTTCACTTAACCAAATGACTTTCCACAATGGCAAGTCTCCTTTACATTCGGATTTTCGAATTTGAAACTTGAACCATAGAGATTGTCAATGTAATGTATTCTAGTACCCTTCAAGTGATGCAAACTGTTTCTGTCAAGAAAAAGCCTAACTCCATGGCTCTCTATTATTATATCTTCCTTTGAAGGTTCTTTGTCGAAATAAAGCGCATATTGGAATCCTGCACAGCCGCCAGGAATAGCTTGTATCTTCATGCCATAATCTGTTTTCTGCTGCTTTTTAGCCAAGAGTTTTATTTTTTGGGCAGCTTCTTTGCTTAAGGCCACAATAGGGTCATTCTTTTTTTCTTCTACAATGCTCTTCATAACAATAGTTATATAAATATAATATAAAAACCTTTCGTTTAAATTAAAGAATAAACAAAATTTAAAAATTTAATTCAATTAATACATTAATGGAAAAAATTGTCGTAGTTGGTGGCTCAGTAGCTGGCGGCTCTGCAGCATATAATTTAGCTAGAGATTTTGACGTTGAAATTATAGAGGAACATTCCCACTTCAGAAAAACATGCTCTGGAATATTGACAGATCCTGTAAATGAACTTATTAAAGTGAAGCCTTCAGTAATAGAGAACAAAGTAAGCAAGTTCAGGATTTATTCTCCAAATAATAACTGCCTTGAATTAGAATTCAAAAAACCTGACATAATATTCAACCGGGAGAAATTAAATGAATATATAGTAGACCTGGCTGTTAAGAAAGGCGCAAACATAAGGCAAAATACAAATTTTATACGGACTGAAAATAAAAAAATAATTGTAAAATCAAAAGGCAAAGAATTTGGCCTAAATACAAATTACTTAATAGGTGCAGACGGCGCTTTGAGCACAGTTGCAAAATCAATAAATCTGTTCAATGACAGAAAGTTTTTCCTAGCAGCAAAAGCGATAATAAAGAGCAAGAACGATAATGCAATAGAAATCTATCCTTATTATGGCTGCTTTTCTTGGGTCGTTCCCAGGAATGAAGATGAAATCGAAGTAGGCACAATGTCCCACTACAATGATCCACAGGCTTTCAATAAGTTTTTGCAGAGATTTAACAAAACACCAATTAAAAAAGAGGCGTCAATAATTCCAATTTACAATCCAAAAATAAAGACCTTTACCATACACAATAATATTAAAACTTATTTGATCGGTGATGCAGCTACGATGGCAAAGGCAACTACTGGCGGTTCAATAATGCAGAGCCTCGCAGCAGCAAAAATTCTCGCAGATTCTATAATCAAAAACCAAAACTACGAGAAAAACTGGAAATCAAAGATAGGCAAGCAGCTTTATTTGCACCTCAAAATAAGAAAATTTCTTGACAAACTTAATTTAGAAGACTGGGATTGTTTAGTCGATTCATTGAAAGATCCAAAGATAAAAAATATTCTAGAAACAAAATATAGAGACAATCCAGGATTTATTTTTCAGATGCTGTATCTAAAGCCAAGCTTGCTGAAATTCTCGAAAATTTTTTTAACAAAATAAAAATTCTGCGAATTTTTAAGCAATTTTCTCGTCACAAATTCCCAGAAATAGAAAAGTTTATAAACTAGTTTTGCATATTGTTTTCCAATAGAATATTTTACGGAGTTAAGCTACAAAAAACAAATATGAACCATAAGTATGGTCAGACTTCTAAGCCATATCAAAATGGCAGTGGTGTTTTTCGGCGTGGGCTAAAGACCGCCGAAGCTATAATAGGAGAGCATGCTGTATGTATAGGTTTTGGACCACATTTGATGCTTGATGGTTACGGGGCCGAAAGGAAAAAACTGGAAGATCTAAATTTAATTTATAGAGCCTTAGATGAATTGCCTTCAGAGATAGGCATGACAAAAATTATGCCTCCTTATGTTTTCAGGTATTCAGGAGTTAAACCGGAAGACTGGGGGCTTTCTGGATTTGTATTGATAGCAGAAAGTCACATATCTATTCATACTTTTCCTGAAAAAAGATTCTTAAGTGTGGATATCTTTTCATGCAAGAATTTTGATACTGATTTTGCACAACAATATGTAAGAAAGCTTTTCAACGTAGGCAAATTTGAATCAATAGTTCTTGACCGTGGCACAGAGTTCCCAAAAGATATCAGAGCGACTGCAGATATAATAAGGCGGGCCAGAAAAGCTGCAACCTCTCCAGTAGAAGCCTGCAAACCTCTAGAAGAAAAACTTTAAAACCAAAAATTTTTAAACAAACCCCGATATTCTAATATCGATGCCAAAAACAATCTCAAAAGATACTCCTCTTGCGGAGATTACTTTAAGACGTTATGAAAAGCCTTACCCCACATCTAAGCGAGAGTTGATAAGAAAATTATGCCTCTCAATAGGATTGTTACAACCAGGAGATTCTAGGGATATTATAGTAGACCTCCTTCAGGTGCTTCTCGACGCAAAAAAATCAAAAAAACTTCTGAATTCAGAAGAAATACGCGAAAAGGTTATAAAATCAAGGAAGTCGCAAAAACTTCCATTAAAGGGAGTTGCATCCTCTAATATTCGGCGGCAGCTCAAAAGATTAAAAGACTTGTTTCTTATAGAGAAGCACCAGAACGAATACAGAGTGACAGAATTTGAAGACCTTAATATTATATTTGAAAAGAAAATTAAGGAAATTTACTTGAAATCAATTCTTGAAAGGGTCCACGAATATTTTAATGCATTAAAATGAACTATGACTTAGTCTATGAGCCTGGCGACGACACCTTTCTTATCGCAGAGCAACTGAAAAAATTTCATGATATTAGAGTGCTGGATATGGGCTCAGGTTCTGGATATCTAGCAGAGATTTTAATAAAAAACAACTGCAATGTATTGGCGGCAGACATAAACAAGAAGTCTGTTGAACTTTGCAGAAAGAAAGGCATAAATGCAGTGCAGTCAGATTTATTCTCAAATATCAAAGAGAAATTTGACCTAATTGTTTTTAATCCGCCTTACCTTCCTTTAGATGAAGACGAGCCAGAAGACTCAAGATTGATCACTACTGCAGGCAAAAAAGGCCATGAAATAATACAGAAATTCCTCAAGGATGCAAAAAAACATCTTAACAAGGCCGGAAAAATATTGCTGCTTTTTTCCTCTCTGTCAGGAAATGTAGAAGATTTGTTTAAGAAATACGATTACGATGCTAAGAAAATATCTGAAAAAAAGCTATTTTTTGAAAAGATTTATGTATATTTGCTAAGATAGTCGCTTACTTATCTCTTGGCTATTCTGAGTGATTATTTTGTCTTTGTACATTATTTTAATCTTAAGATCATGCACTTTTTTATTATCAACAATACCTAATCCAATTGATTCTAGGCTTAGTGCATAGTTGTGGTTTCCGCTAAAGCCCTCTCCGTAATAATCTATTTCAGGGTAATAGCCGCTTTTTATTTCATACCAGCTGCCATTCTTTTCTATGAACTGCTTTAACGAGAGTGTTATTGTTTTGTTATCTAAGCTAATACTAACCATAGAATCTAAAGGCAAGACAACATTACTGTCTGTAAATACAACAACATTTCCAGAAACCTTGTCCATGACATTTTTTACTGCAAATCCCGTTATGCTAGGATTAATAGCCACAATGCCAAAAAGAACAATTATGCTTATAATCGGCAGCAAGTACGGCAAAAACTCTTTTTTCATAGCTATTGATTATATCAAGAATTATTAAAATCTTACCTTTTTAGCAATTTCTTTAGGTTTTCTTTATATAACTCTACGTTTGGCTGGTCAAAAGGATTGACCATGAACAAATAAGCAAGATAAATAACCTCTATCTGTTTCATCATCAAGAATTCTCCCACAGAAAACTCATCATTGCTATTCAATAAGCATTCGGTAAAAGGAATGCTCCTTTCCTTAAATGATAATTTTACTGATTTTATTATTGCACCCATTATTATGGCCGCAGGCTTATTTTGTATATTATTAACTAGATTACTGTATTCTATGTGCTTAGGAATATTTATGGAAGGCGTCTTATCCAAGCTTATTATATGCAATAATTTGTCTTTTGGACCAGCAATATACAATTGGAACATAGAATGCATATCATTGCTTCCTATTGCTACTGTAGGGGTTATCCCAGCATTTATTTTATTCCCAAATTTTGTGAATTCCTTCCCTACAGATTCAGCCACTAATTGCCTGTACCATTTTCCCAAGGCTTCTAGCTCTATAGAAAAGAACAACGATTCATAGATATTCTTTTTTCCCTGGTTGCTCAGGTACATCACGATAGCATTTATTGCAGCAGGGTTTTCTTTTATGCTTAAGCATCTTTTTCTCATTACTTTTGCACCGTAAACTAATTTTTCTATATCAATGCCAAGTAACGCCAAAGGAAAAAAGCCGACTGCAGACAAAACAGAAAATCTTCCGGACACCAAATTTGGGGTTTCTAAAACTTCAAATCTGTTTTCAATGGCAATTTTGTTGAGCAAAGATCCTTTGTCGGTTGTTACTACAACATATTTATGATAGTTATCAATATATTTTTTCATTACAGCAATCAATATTTCGAAATTAGCAATAGACTCAGTAGTTGTTCCGGAATTGCTTATTAAGTTAAGCAGTACTTTTTTTCCGGATTTAAAGGAATCTTCAAGCAAGTGGATTACTTGGGTTAAATAAAATGTGTCGAGGCTTTCAACAAAGATTATTTTTGGAGTATTATGCAGTAGGTTATAGAATTTTCCCTTTATTGCCTCCAAAATAGCAATGGTCCCAAGGCTGCTCCCACCAATGCCTATAACAACTAGATACTCGAGATCATTTTCCTTTTTTTGTAGGGTCAAATTTTTTATTTTAAGTATTAATGCCCTGTCATCTGGAAGATTGATAAAACCGTATTCGCTGGTGTACCTTAAGTTTAAACTTTCATTCAGTTTTTTTATCTCTGGCTCCAGTTTCTTGAGATAGTCATTTATCAAAGACTTCCCTATTAAGCTGTTTTCATAGAAAAATTCAGATTCTCTCATCAATATCTTGAGGCGGAATTTTAAATAAAAACCTTTGTTTTAACTAATTAGGCGATAACCAGGAAGAAAAAATAAAAACAAAGGTTTAAATATCATCAATTTCCCGCATAAGAATCTCGTTCGAACTACTTTAAGTAGGAGAGCCAAAAATGGACAAGAAAATATTCACCGAGTCAATAAAGAAGTTAAAAGAGATTTCTCCTAAACGAAAATTTACTCAATCAATTGACTTAGTTATCAATCTTAAAGGCATTGACTTGAAAAAGCCTGAGCAAAAAGTAGATTTATTTGTCATATTGCCGTATTCTAAGGGAAAACAGGTAAAGATATGCGCTTTGGTAGGAAATGAACTGGCTTCTCAGGCAAAGATCTTGTTTGACAAGACTATTACAAGCGAAGAATTCCAAAAATACAACGAGAAAAAAGTGCTCAAGAAGATAGCGTCAGAATTCGATTATTTTATAGCCCAAGCAAACCTGATGGGGCAAATTGCAACTGTCTTTGGCAGAACCCTTGGACCTAGGGGAAAGATGCCTAATCCTAAAGCGGGTTGTGTAGTTCCTCCAACAGCCCAAATCACCGCATTAAAGGACAGACTCCAAAAGACAATCCATCTTCAAACTAAGAATGATGCTTCATTAAAAGCCTCGATAGGCCTTGAAGATATGGAAAATGAGGAACTTGCTGAAAATGCCTATTCTGCCTTTAGCTCTTTAATACACTCCTTGCCGCAAGAGAAGGCAAATATAAAATCTGTTATGGTAAAGACCACTATGGGTCCTATAGTTATTGTAACAGACCAAGGCCCCAAGATAAAAGAGACAAAAGAAGTCGAAATTGAAGCTAAAGAAACCAAGTCGAAGAAAACAAACAAAAATGAAACCTAAAGCATACGTCTCAGAACAGAAAAAGGAAGAAGTCAAGCAAATCAAGAATTTGATAAAGAGATACCCCTGCTTTGGAATTATCGACCTGACTTCATTGCCAAGTTCGACGTTGCAGCAAATAAGGCACAAAATAAAGAAGCATGACGTAATAATCTTTACAACCAAAAAAAGTCTGATCAGTATAGCAATCAACGACTTTAAGGATGAAATTAAAAACATCTCGGAATTATTGCCCGTACTTGAAAATTCAATGCCGGCCTTGATTTTTACTTCAATGAACCCATTCAAGCTTGCTTTGATGATAAACAAGAGCAAGACAAGCGCTTTCGCAAAGCCTGGCCAAATTGCCCCTCATGATATAATAATACCGGCAGGTCCCACAAAATTCACTCCTGGTCCTGTAATAGGGGAGCTAGGGGCAGTAGGTATTAAAACCATAATCCAAGAAGGGAAAATCACGATAAAGGACGACATAAATTTCGTGAAGCAAGGCGAAGTAATAGACAAGAAAAAGTCAGAGATCCTGACTAAACTCGGGATAGAACCGATGGAAGTAGAGATGAACCTTATTAGCCTATATGAAAAAGGAAAGGTCTACGGACATGACATATTAGGTATTTCAGAAGATGCCTATTTTAATAGGTTAAAAGAGGCACACCAAAACTCTTTTAATCTTGCAGTATTTATTAATTATACTTCAAAAGACACTATGGAAACTTTAATAAAGAAGGCATATATGCAAGGCAAAGCCCTTGCTTCAAAAGCGAACATTGAATTCAGCGAAGAGATAATAACGCAAATCAATGAATCTCAAGAGTCTAGTGGGGAAAAAAAGCACAGTAATCAACTCCATGAAAAGAAAGATACAAGTGCAGTGGGCTATACAGAAGAGGCTGTAGAAAAGGCCTCAGAAATATTAAAACAGCTTCAAGATCAAAAAATTAAGGAAAACAGAACATAGGAGGATAAAATGGAATACGTTTATGCTGCGTTATTGCTACACAAGCTCGGTCACAAAGTAACTGAAGAAAACTTAAGAAGAGTACTTGAGTCAGCAGGCGCGAAGGTTGACGAAGCAAAAGTTAAATCTTTAGTGGCATCTTTAGAATCTGTCGACATAGAGTCTGCTATAAAAGAAGCTGCCATGGCTCCAGCAATGACACAAGTAAAAGAAGAGAAGAAAGAAGATAAGAAGAAAGAAGAGAAATTAGATGAGTCAGCAGCATCAGCCGGACTAGGCGCATTGTTCGGCTAGCTTTTACTTTTTTGTGTTGTATAATATGTTAAAGACACGATTTCTATAGTAATTTATGCAAATGTTTAAATAAAATTATACCTATTTAGCTTGAATGAGGAAACTTAACAGTTTAAAAATTGGATTTACAGAAGCAATGATAATGTTTGTGATTCTAATATTACTTGGCGTTGTAATCGCCCAGCCAGGACTGCCCCATCAATTTTATGGGGATGTAAAATGTCTCAACAATAACACTGTTCCTAATGGTTTAAATGTCTATGTAAAAACAAATAACATCTTAATAAAATCAACAACAACATTCAATGGACAATATGGCTATGAGCCAGTTTTTTTAATATGGGGCCTTGAAGACAATACGCTATTAGATTTTTATGTAAACAATAAACATGTGTCTTCATATAAATTTTTAGCAGGCCAGACTACACGCTTAGATTTGTTTGTTGATACAGATATTTGCAGCCCTACTAATAATCCTAGCAATCCTGGTTCTGGGAGTGGCTCGGCGAGTGGCTCTGGCAGTAGTTTCGGAATTGGCCCTATAGCTATTGCTATTAATGATTTAGGAGCATTAATAACCAATAGGGGGGATATAAATAATAATCCCGGTAATAAAACTCAAAACCACCAACCAGCCAATTTTTCCGAGATAATATTTAATTATGACAATCCTCTTAACATAAATAAAGTTGTTGCATTGAACATATCATTATGCGGTTTGATTATAATGGCCTTGATATCCCTGTACTCTATTCGCAGACTTAAAAAACCCAACCAGCTTTGCACAAAAAATAGTCCTACAAGGACTTTATAGTGCTTACCGCTTCTTGAGCGATTTTTGGGCTTAAGCCAGCAGCCCGGCTGCCAGACATGTAATCCGGCAGCATCTTCAATAGATTCATTGAAGCATTAAAATCTGCATTAACTTCATAGCTGCAGTCATTGCATTTAAACAATCCCTGATTTAATCTAGTTCCGATATTTCCGCATTTTGAACAAGTCTTGGAAGTGTTATATTCTTTCAGCTTAATCACTCTGATTCCATTCTGCATTGCCTTGTATTCTATAAACTTGGTTAATCTAAAGTAAGGCATATGCCCGAGTATTTTGTTTATCTTTCTGCCGCGGTTCTTTCTTCTTATACCTTTTAAATTTCCAATCACTATTAATGACTCGTTCTTTGCTGCATCACTTACTATTGAATTGCTTATCTTATGCAATTCCTGTTCAATGATTCTTTTCTCTTTGTCGTTTATTTTTTTTATTTTCTTCAGCAATTTCTTGTTTCCAAGCCTTCTTCTCAAATAGCTGTAATGCCTTCTTATGCCTTTTATATTGCGTCCATAGAAAATAGGCTTGACGTTGCAAGAGTTACAAACTGTTGCAATATTACTATAGCCCAAATCTATGGAAGTGATACTATTATACTTGATTTCATTCACTTTGTACTGGAAAATCAATCTTAACTCATAGTTCCCTTTCTTGTTTTTAATAAGCAAAGAATCTTTCAGGTATTTTATGTTCATTAATTCTTTATGCGGCTTGATCGGCAGCCATAATCCAATGCCTTTTCTCTTTCTTACGCTTATCTTGATCCAGTGAGGAGTCAGTTTTGTGTTCTTCTTCCTGAACCATACCTGGTTTTTTGGAATTACCAGAGGATAGTCTTTGTATTTGATCTTTTTAGTGTCATAATACCAGCCCTTTGCTCTTTTATGCTGGCTTAAAATATCCTTGTCTATATTGAACTGCATCCACCACTGGAATCCATTGTATTCATGGTCTAGAGCATCTAGCTTAGTTTTAGTTAGACTAAGAATTCCTGCATTAATCACCTTTGTTGCAAGCATATGAATATTAATGCAAACAAATTTATAAAGCTGTCGCGCGAGCCGTGGAATGTGAGAATTGTTTTCAAAATATATATTGAATTATATAATGACTTAATGCACAAAGCCAACCCAACCAAAAAGTATATAAGTAAAAATTCATGAATAAAACTATGGCCTTTAAAAAAGAGGGTGACAAATATATTCTATTCATCTTTGTCCTCATTTTTATAGTCCTGCTGTTCTCTTTTATTACAATCAATCTAAGATTATTCGTTTACAAGGCCCCGCCATCACTGCATGAGTTCTATGGTCAGATAGTCTGTAGCAATAATGCTCCATCGCTACAAGACAAGGTAATAAACATCACAGTCCTGGAGCAAACAGGTTATGTTTCCACATATGCCAAAATTTCAAATAACCAATATACAACACCGGTACAAGGTTATACGGACAATACCTCAATAATATTTAAGATAGACAATATAAACATTGATAATTCTTCATTCAAGTCATTTGCGTATGAGCAGAAGAACCTTATAGTTGTTGATTCTTCATTATGCACAAATCCACCAAGCGGTGGCGGCTCTGGAGGCGGTGGAGGTTCAGGCGGCGGCTCTGGAGGCGGTGGAGGTTCAGGCACTTCACAAAATACTAGCGGTCAAAACTTAACAATAAATATCTCTTCCGAACCCATAGGAGCATCTGTGTACATTAACGACATCTATAAAGGCATCACTCCTATTAGTTTAACACTAGAAAAAGATCAATATACTATAAAACTTGTTAAACAAAACTATCAGACTTTCTTGCAGCAGATAGACTTAACATCCAGCATGTCATTTAATATCAAACTCAAAAAAGTGAGCTCTGCAAATCCAGCATCAATAGAATTCACAAAATATTTCTTTAAAAGAACTGATATTTTGATTATAAATGTCATTATCCTGGCACTTCTTTGCGCAGTTATATTCTACAGCAGGATATACCTCAAAAGGCAAAAACAATAGTCTTATTAATATGTTTTTCAGAATTTTTATATATTTCATTTAAAGTATGGAAACCTCAAAAAATGAATTGAACAGGGAAATCAATGAGCTTAAAAGCCAGCTTAATGCACTCAACAGCCAAAAAGAATCATGGTTTTCTAGAAAAGAATCAATACAAAAAGAAATTTCTATTTTGATATATGAAATAAAAAAGGTAAGGTCTGAAAGGTCTAAAGTATTTTCCTCTCATGACAAAAACAAGGATGAAAGGAACAAGCAAAATAGAATAGTTAAATATTTGATTTCTGAAATCAAAGAGCTTAATAATAAGAAAGCAGAATTCATCAAGAAGAGCAAGCTAAAGGGTGATCCTGAAAGAATTCATGATTTAATTGAGGCGCTAGAGCAAAAAATAGAAACAGAAGCATTAACCTTTGACAAAGAGAAAGCAGTCATGAAGAGGATAAATGCCCTCAAAAAACAATATTTTGGCTATTCTGAACTTAAGTTACTGATAGGTGCGCACAGATTATTGTCTGCCAAGATAATGGAGCATAAAAAGCTTGCAAACGAATTCCATTCATTAATGAGGCAATCAGGGCTTGAAAACAAGGAAGACAATGAAAAGATAATAGAGATTTCTAGAAAAATAATGTTATTAAGAAAAGAGAAAGAAGAAGCAACGAAAAAATTCCTGGAGTTTAAGGCAAAATTCAAGGAAGCTAATAATCTTCTTAAATCAAAACTGCTGTATATTACTTCTATAAAACAGTCTGAAAACATGGAAAGGCGGTCAATAATAAAGAATAAGGAACAAAAAATAAGAACTATACTTGAGGAAAAAATAAAGAATGTCGAGGAAAAAATAAAGAGGAAGCAGAAGCTGACAACAGAAGATATTATTACTTTCCAGAAGGGTGCTTCCTGATATTTTTGTATGCAATGTATATAATGACTAATGCCATTATTGTCAATACAACAAGGTCTAAAATACTAGAGTACTTGCTTATTATGCTATAATTTTCCCCAAGCTTATATCCAAAATATGTAAGTATGAAATTCCACATAAACCCTCCAAGGAAGGTGAACAAGACAAACTTGCTCAATTTCATCCTGCCCGCGCCGGCAGGAATGCTGATTAAATGCCTCACAACAGGGATAAATCTCGAGATGAAAATTGTGCTATTGCCGTATTTTTTGAAGAAATCGTAGGCTGAATTAAGGTGATGCTCATTCAAGAGGAAGAATTTATGGTATTTCCTTATCATGTGCTCGCCCTTAAGACCTATCCAATATGAGATTAAGCTTCCGATTATTGTGCCAAAGCTCCCTATAAAAACAACAAGCCAAAAATCAAACCTTCCTGTTGCTGCGCCATATCCTGCAAAAGGCATCACTGCCTCGCTCGGGACAGGGAATATCATGCTCTCCAGCACCATCAACAGAAATATCCCCAAATAGCCTACAGAATCTATGAAGCTGCTTATTATATTGAATAGCACCTCTATCATTTTTTCTTGCCCATTAGTGATTTTATTAAAAATACAGCATCGCTATAAATAGGGATTGTCTTTATTTTGTAGAACCTTATCAAAAATATCCAGACTAGCAAAACATAAATGCTGCTTATAATGAGCCAAAATGTCATATGCACAATATTAAACCAATCCAAACCAAAGTTAATAATCACTAATATGATCAAGGTGATCCTTAGTACATTCATCAAATATATTAATAATGATCCTATCAGAAACATCTTTATTGATTTTTTCAATGAAATGCCTTTTGTGGTCAAAATAAGCAATGCCAGTAAGTAATATGCGGACGTCGCTATGCAAGCCTTAACAAATTCTAGGCTAATTCCATTTACAAGCAATAATTTCTCAGAAAATAAAAATTCAACGTCATAATTAAGTAAAATCATTACTAAATACGGGAATAGCATGGTCAAGAATACGAGTCCAAGATAAAACATCTCGGGCCTTAGCAATAAGGCAGTCAATACTCTTAATATAAGACTGAACTCATATCTCATGCAATTCCTCTAAAAGCCATATTTTTATTACTTTCTATTCTCTGGCTTTAGTTATGATAGTTATTTTTATAAACAAAGAAATCTTTCATTGCCTATGAGAAAATTAATCTTATTTGTAAGCCTTTTTTTGGTGTTTATAGTAAGTTTTTTAATTGACAAGCCAATATCTTTATTTTTCTCAAGTTTAAGAACACAATCTCTTAATTCAATAATGCTTTTTCTTTCAAAAATAGGAAATTTTTACAGTGCACTAATAATATTGATTGTAGTCTTAATATCGTTTGAACTCTCAAAAAAAGACAAGAAGTATATTCCAACTATATTCTTTTCTTTATTGGTTTCTTCGTTATTAGTCTATCTGCTAAAAAACATATTTCAAAGACAAAGGCCTTACGAAACATTTCCAATCCAAGGCTTAGAGCAGAAATCAGATTTTTCATTTCCTTCAGGCCATGCGAATGCGGTATTTTCTTTGGTTCCGTTCATGAATATACATTTCAAGAAACTTAAATGGTTTTGGCTTGTTTTTTCTATATTGGTTGCGATAAGCCGAATCTATCTAGGGTCGCATTATTTGAGCGATGTTATTTTTTCGATAATAACAGGGCTTGGATTTTCTTATTTCTTTATATCCCTAGAAAGAAAATTTAAGCTCAGCCGCATATTCATTAAAAAATAATGAAGAGTATATAATTATTATTAGCTATTTAAATAAATCAGCCTTCTTATTTAGGCTATGTAAGGCTTGCATGTTCAGTGTGCCATTTAATAGGTATAACCTTAATAGATATAAGCCAGGCAATAAAATACATGGCTATCAAATTTGGCACAAATAGCTCAATTTTTGAGTTTTAGAAAGCTTTAAATACCCATTTATAACTAGGGAATAACAACATATAGTTACTATTATAATAACAATGGGGGTCAAATAAAATGAGAAAATTACCTATATTAGGTGTTTTATTTTTGTTAGTCTTTATTGTCTTTGGCGCAAGCTATGCGTTGGCAGCAGCATCTGTGGATTTTCCAAATGGCAAAGTGGTAATATCTTCAGAACCAAAGAGCAAAACATTAACCACATTACCATTTGTTATAAGGAATAATGGCGATACTGCATTAATTGGAATAGCTATACAATCATTAAATTTCCTAGATTCTAATGGAAAACCATTTACAATAACTGGCCTTGTAGCACAAAGCTCATTAGGGCTTGGTGCAACCACTACAGGCACATTGACAGTTACAATACCTAGCGATGTAGATTTAGAGATATTAGATAAAACCGTTAATGTTGTAGCAACAAATGTCAATAACACAAATAATACAATAACAGTGCCTTTAAGTGTTGAGATAAGAATAGAACCAGAATCATGCCAAAGCGATCCAGATAAAACAGAGATAACTAGCATAGACATAAAAGATCCAGACAGCGGCGATGATTTTGAAGTCGGAGACACTATAAGTGTAAGGGCCGAAGTTAGTAATCGCGATACTAAAGACAGAGATTATAAAATAAAAGTACTTCTTTATGATGTTACAACAAATAAAAAAATAGAATCAGAAGAGTCAGATGAAGTAAACATTAATGATGGCGATTCAGAAACAGTAGAAGTAGACCTTAAAATTTCTACTGACGAAGATATTGATGACGATGACGAATATGTCTTGTTTGTAGAGGCATACCAATCAGGAAAGCGAACCTCAACATGTAATTCTGAAAGCGTCGACATAAACATCAAAGTGCCCTCTCATAAAGTAGCAATTGAAGACTCTTCATTATCCCCTAGCCAGGTAAGTTGCGGAGATTCAGTAATTGCGACAGTAAATACTAGAAATGTTGGCAGCAGCACAGAAAGAAATGTCAGAATAAGGGCAAGAGAGCCTACAATGAACATTAATGTTTTATCAGATTCTTTTGAGCTTGAAAGAATGGGCAAAAGCAACGATTTCGCCAGTAAATCAGTAACTATTCCTATTCCTGGAGATGCCAAGCCAGGCCAATACACCTTTGAGCTATTTGCAGAGCCAGGAACCGCAAACAAAGTATCTGAATTCGAGACATTGCAAGTCACTTGCGAAGCTCCTGTAACCAAGACAGTCTTGGAATTGCCTTCATTCAGCATTAAGGCAACACAAGGCTCTTTGCTTGACATTCCGGTAACAATAACAAACAACGCAAATTCAGAAAAAACCTTTACAGTAGAGGCAACAGCCGTCGGTAATTTCGCTTCGGCAGACACAAAGACAATAACATTGGCTGCAAATGAAGAAGGCACATTGACATTGTCAATGAACGTCGATCCCAGTTCAGACATAGGGTCTAAAACAGTGTTGATTGCGGTGAAAGAAGGGTCTACTGTAATAGCAAGTAAATCAGCACCAGTGCTCATAGAATCAAAAGCAACACCAATTACAGGCTCTGTAACTGTGGGCAATTTATTCGGCAACACAAAGAATGCAGCAGTTTTCTTTGTTATAGCTGATGTATTGCTTGTATTGATAGCTCTATACATCTTAATGCTGATTTTCAGAAGAAGGAAAAAGGAATAAACCTTCTTTTATTTTTCTTTTCTCTTTTCTATTCTTATTATCCAGTGGCTTGGAATATATGTGTGCTCTAATCAAAGTATCAGTTCCAATATATTGAATAATTAAGCTTTTAAATTTTGTATATATACTGTTTTTATGGCAAATTTCACGATTTTAAAAAATAATAAACTTATAACCGCGCATGAATGGAACAATAAGATATGCTCATTTCACAGCCCATTTAAAGAAAATCTATTAGTCAAAGATAAAAGACAAGCAAAGAGATTAATCGATACTTCATTAAAAAATGCCATTGATTTAAGAGCCAAAGATAATTTTGGAATATTGTTCTCTGGCGGCCTAGACTCCAGCTTAATTGCCTTAATCTGCAAGAAGCTAAACAAAAAGTTTGTTTGTTATTCTATAGGCTTAGAAAATTCCTCAGACTTGGATTATGCAAAAAAAGCGGCCTTAATGCTTGATTTAGAATTGAAAATAAAAGAGCTCTCAATAGAAGAAGTTGAAAAATATCTTGTAGAATGCATAAAGCTTCTTAATACTAAAGATGTAGTAAAATTAGAGATTGCAATAGTGGTTTATGCAGGCCTTGAATTTGCTGCTAAAGATAAATGCTTTAATATCTTTGCCGGCAATGGTTCAGAAGAGATATTTGCCGGATACGAACGTCACATTAATTTTAATAAAGAGGGCCCTAAAAAAGTCTATGAGGAATGCTGGAATGGCTTGAAAAGCTGCTATAACCGCGACATTGTAAGAGATTATGCTATAGCAAAGAAATTCAGCTGCAACTTATTGCTTCCGTTCTTTGATTTTGACTTGATAAGAAATGCCATGAAAATACATCCCAGCTTAAAGGTTAATGAAAATGAAAAAAAGATAATACTTCGAGAATATGCAGATGATTTAGGATTGCCAAAAGAGATTGCTTATAGAAAAAGGACAGCAGCCCAGTACGGATCAAAGATAAGTTATGCCATTCAGAAACTTGCCAAGAAGAAGGGCTTTAAATACAAACAAGAATATATCAATTCTATAAATATATGATTATTCATTTAAAACTTTCAAGCGTCTTGTCTTCGGAAAGTAATTGATTAGAGTGCCCTCTTTTAACAGTCCAGTGCCAAAAAAATCATTTTCATGCCTGACCATGACAAAGCCATTCTCTTTCCCGCCATAGGGAACAGGGTTTCCGATCAACCACTCTTTTATCTGCGATTTATCAAGTTCAACAACATTTTTTGATGCTAAATTTCCCACTTTCTGGGATCCTTCCACAGAAAGCCTTATCCCATTTTTTTCAATCTTGCAGAAATACATTCCAAGAGAGTTTATTCTAAGATTTTTGATATCGAAGTTACTAATATGTTTGCTCACTATGAATATCTTGTCTTCGCTGTTTCTCATAAAATTATGGTTTAAATCAAGTTCTTTTATTCCGAAAGTATTCCTTATTTTGTCTAGAACATCAATTGTTTCTTTTTTATTGAGGAAAGCCATATTTTGCATAGAATTTTCTTCATTGTTTAATATAAAAAGATATCTAATCTAAGTTAGGCAGCTACAAAAAGTAAGCCTCGGAGGGACGTTAGACCAGAAGTACAAAGCCTTTACTTTTTGGCTACTTCTAAATGCATAAAAGATAAATTTCTATATAAACTTTTCTATGATTCCTAAAATATTCTTGGTCAAAAAAAGTACTCTTGGTATTTTTATACTTGAACTGTCTATACTATGTCATGAACTACCAAATTTGCAAAGTTTGCTATAAGAAGATACATCACTATGGATTGTGTGATAGATGTAGCGAAGAGTACGAAATATTGGATTCTAAACCGAAAACAGTTGTCTTAAGAAATCGTGACTATGTGCATAAATTCGATCAGATTAATGTTGATGAGCAGAAAGGCTTTTTTGAGCTAGATGAACTTAATATGTACGAAATTAAATACCTAATCGACAGAGGGTATTTAATTTCTGCCCACAGAGACTTAAAAAGCAAGAGGCAATCAACATATCTTTTATATCCAAGATACAATGAAAGTGCAGATCATTTCTTTTTAGTTAAAGCAATTGAAAAATATATAAGACATTTTACGAAAGAAATCTATTTATATCAAACATTAAAACCCGACATTATTTTTATAGCAAAAAACAAGAAAATAGCTATTGAAGTTGAAACTGGAAAAATTAACAATACAAAAATTTTAGAAAATAAAGTAAAAATTAACAATGATGAATATAAAAATAATTGGTTTTTTGTTGTAACAAACAAATATTACAAGAACAGATATAAAATATATAAGAAAACTTACAATAGATTTGAAATTCCTAAATTCATAAGCAAATATTTCAAAAATAATGAAAGAAGGCTAAAGCAGTCATTTACCCCTAAAAAAGTAGCCAAAATAACCTCCGATTTTCAATAACTTTCATTTCCTCGTCGAGACTAAAAATAAATTTACACCTCAACTTTTAGTAGAAATAGACCCTTTCTTTATCTTATATTAGGGGGTTACTAATCGATTTTATCGTCGACAAAACAAAATTAATACTTTTTAAACTTACTTTATTCCATTAATAAATAAATATCAATTTTGTTTATATCTATCAATTTCATTTATGATATTTCTTCTTAATTTATACGTGTTAGCCCACATAGAATATCCGAACCATCCACTCAAACTCGAATTAAAATTCTCATAATCTAGAATTCCATTTTTACACAGTTCCAAATTTTTATTAAAATCTTTTTTGAATTTTCTAAAATTATGTTTTCTTAATAATTTATAATGATAAAATATTCTATACCCCAGAAATGTTATTCCTTTGCTTAATGGAACGATTTTTGATTTGGTTGGATGTAATTCTAGTTTAAGATTGTTCATAATAAAATTATTTATTTCATCCAAGTAACCTTCAAGAACTTTCTTATCATTATGCAATATTATAAAATCATCAACATATCTTATGTAATATTTTGCTTTTAATTTGTGTTTTACAAAATAATCTAATTCATTTAGATAAATATTAGCAAAGAATTGAGAAGTTAAATTTCCTAAAGGCATTCCTTTGCCGATTATTTCTGCATCATAATTGCTTAATATTTGATTTATCAGCCAAATAACCTTATCATCTTTTATCTTCTTTTTTATTAAACTTATGAGAATTTCATGGTCAACAGTCTCAAAATAATGTTTTATGTCCGCTTTAAGTGCATATCCAATAATTTGATTGTTATCAATTGCATTCTTAATAAGTCTTCCATTTTTGGATACTTTTCTCATAAATTCCTCAAATCTCAGAACTCCGTTTAATGTTCCTTTGTTGATTCTAGAAGCATAGGAATCATGTATAAAAATCCTCTCGAAAATTGGTTCTATGATATTTACTAATGCATGATAAACAACTCTGTCTCGAAAAGCAGAAGCATGAATTGTCCTAGTTTTAGGATCTCTTACAATAAATCTTTTTAAGAATCTTGGTTTATAGGTTAGCGACTTTAGTTCTAAGCTCAAATTTCTTAGTTCATTTTCTAGGTTATTCTCGAATTTTATAACATAATCTTTCCTAGATTTTCTTTCTCTTGCTTTCTCGAAAGCAATCTCCAGATTTTCTATTGTGCACAGTTTGTCGTATAAATTTGTGTATGTTTTCATAATAATTTGCTCTAGAATTGATTGAGTTATTCCGAGACCAGCATCAGTGTTATCTGGATTCCTGTTGCAGTTAAGCCTAGCCCTATCAGAATTGGCGTTGAACCTAGCGACAGTTGTAGCAGTTTCATTAAGTTTCACCATAACTTTAACGTTCACTCGAGACTTACCCAGGGTCTTTCATTGTTACATAGCTATTGTTATTGCATTTTATGGCATCTAACTTAAATCGTCATGCACTATGAAACTGCATGTATCCCAATCTTGCTTTTTCATGGTTCCTATTGGGAGTAGAAACTCAACTAGCATTCTTCTAGAGCAATTAAAAAAGAATAAGGTTTGTTTTAAAATATTTCTATTTATTGTTCAATGGTTACTTTTTACGCGCACCACGTACCCCGAGACCAGCACCAGTGACACCTGGATCCCCGCAGCAGTAAAGCCAAGCCCCATCAGAATCGGCGCCGAACCAAGCGACTCTTCCATTTACAGGAGCATAATAATACAAATCTCCTCTAAGACTATCTTTTCTAGGAAATCCTTGAGTTGTAGAATTGTTAATCCACTCTTCTAAATCAATGCCTGGAGTTTTATTTTCAT
>ERZ1292629.165-Hain-H43-01um-R1-165-length-68092-cov-9_pt1 | contig 68092 bp, 78 predicted proteins | sample MGYA00564399_ERZ1292629 | MGnify/ENA primary metagenome ERZ1292629 (study PRJEB36523, sample SAMEA6512636) | groundwater metagenome | collected 2019-01-08 | study: AquaDiva: Metagenomics assemblies of 32 groundwater samples
CCCTATCGTCTATCGGCTAGGACACATCCTTCTCAAGGATGGAAGCGGAGTTCGATTCTCCGTAGGGTCATAAATTGATATTTGGTTCAACTACAACTACGTCGTCTATATCACAGACACCGCTGACACAGGCTAGTTCCGCCTTCTGATCGAGTTCATTGGTGGTTTCGTAAGTCACGATCTTTGAAAAATCGATGTCTTCAAAACGCTTACTCAATTCCTTATATGTTTTTTCATCAATTGTTTCATATGGCGCAAGCTTGTAGATGTGATTGTCTCGCGGCAGAAAAGCTAATCCTCCAATGATATCCCAATTTTTATAAATCCAATTAGCCACATCTATCCATTCGTCCTCACTAATAGAAATGGTAGTCGAAGGGTTATGTTCCGTAAAATTCTCTTTGACCATTTTCCAATATTCCAATTGTTCAAGCGCCGTCTGATCATTTTTAAAGATAGCGCGATCCGGAGCCTTTACCGGGAAATCCAAAACAAAGGTGGTGGCACTCTCCATGGTCTGACCAACTTCTGGATGAAATGGCACGCCCTGATCACGAAGCATTATAAAGAGCGCATCGGTAGAAGCAATACGTACACGTCTAATATAGTAAGAAGAATGTCTCGGATGAATACCGGAAGAACAATCAACCGTTTGTGAAAGATTTCCTGATGGTTTAATACATGTCACGCAAGTGGATTGACTGACACCAAATCGTTTGGCGTATATTTTATTTATTTTTATGGCTTCATCACGTAACTTGCGCATAACTTCTGGGTTTCGTACGGCCTGACAATCCCATTGCCCGGAAATTGAAACGCCGAGAAGAGCTTCTTTTTTACAATTTCTTTTCCATTCTTTAGAAAGATAAGGAAAATTGGTAAGTGATGCTTGATACGTACCTAAAATAGTAGCAATCCTGATTTTGCGCAGTAAAGTAGCTTTTGTATCTTCCATACGCGCAACAATTTCCGATAAATTACAGAATTGTTTGGATTGTAAAATAATCTCTCCGCACGGATTACCTCCCCAGCGCGGCATTGTTTCGGGGGTAAATTGAGTTAAACGACGTTTAGGCAAGATGGATGATAAACTGCCGCGATTATATATACCTCGTTCGCCGGAACCAGATCTCATAAGAGCGAGCCATTCCTCCATAAATTCAGTATTTGTGGGCTTGGTCTCATAAACAGCCGAATTGTTAGCGAGCATTCTTTGCGGATCCGTGTGCCAAAATTGCCCTTTCTTGGAATCACGAATGGCGTTATCTTCCAAATCAGAAAGGGAAATCATGGCGCTTCTGCGAACACCTCCCGCTACAACAATACTGCCTATTTCGCAGATAATATCGTGAGCATCAATATTTTCCAGGCGTTTACCCTGTCGAGCCAGCATTCTCCTCTTAGTGAAAGCCAACAATTCACGCAAGGGTTCCTGTCCCGATGCTTTACCACCCATAGTTTTGAGACGTGCGCCCGCAGGACGAATTTGAGAAAAATCAAAATCTATATCCAAACCATTGGCCCATGTTTCCATACCTAGCGTTAACGCATCACACCAACCCTCTTTACTGTCAGCAATAACAAAGATAGGTAATTTTTTACCAGTTTGACGTTTGATCTGTGGCAACTTCTGAATATTTTCACTTTCAACCGACCAACCAACACCTGTACCGGACATGGAGATATACATAATTTCTGCAAAATCTCGGAATTTTTCCGGAGCGATATAAGAACAATTGTACGCGCAGATATTGTTAACGCGCGCGGCATTGCCGGCAAATTGTAAGAGTCGCATAGATGGCATGGCCTCCTGTTTCAAAATTGCTTCTCTAACTTCGGCATACTCGGACTCTTTTAACTTCTTTCCGAGATTCTCTTTCATAAAATCTACATATCGATTAACTGTTTCGACCCAAGCCTCTCTACGATGTTCTTCTGAAATCCATTTGGAGTAAGTGCGATAGTAAATAAATTCACCAAGTTTGTTTCTAAAATATTTTTTACTTTCTTCGACAAGTTTTTTAACTTTTTGCGGAACCTCAATACCCTTGTATCGAAGTTTAGTTCTCTCTTCTCGGTAAAGAATGTAAGCCTTGGCAGTAGCTAAAAACTTTTGAATCATGAGTTCTGCCTCAACCAAATCTTGTACCCCCTCAACTGTTGGGACAACAACAGATCCATCCTCTTTTGGTATCAACAATTTCTGTAAAACTGCTTCTGCCACCCTTTCCGGCGCGCCATTTACAAATTCGTGGGCGGCATGCATGGCCTTTTCTACCGCACGGACAATTTTATTGATATCAAAAGACACAGTTGAGCCGTCTCGTTTGATAATTGATGAAATTTTTTGTGATTTACGGACGGAAGCAGATTTTTTCATAACGTAATATGTGATCGTCTGGTTATTTTTATAATTGTCAGTACATTATAAAACATATAAACATTTTTATGTAAGAAAAAAAGGTGGAGAACTCGTTGCAAAACAAAAATGACTTCAACGCAAGGGTCAATTCCTGTTTTAAGACGATAAAAAGACCAGTATAGCCGTTAGGAAGTCAGTAAGGTGTCGATTACTTCTTTTACCATGACTCCATCGGCCCTACCTTTGAGTTCTTTCATCACCATACCCATGAATTTATTTTTCTCCGATACTGGTGGTAAAGATTTAGACTTTATATATTTTTCTATTTCGCCCCGAGACATTTGAACCGGAAGATAAGTTTCCAAAATGATGAGCTCCGATTTTTCCGCCTCTACCAAATCCTTCCGACCACCCTTTTCAAATTGTTCTAAAGAATCTTTTCGCTGTTTAACTGCTCTTGAGATGACAATAAGAGCCTCGTCATCCGATAATTCTTCGTTTGGTTTGCGTTTCTTGGATATGGCTTCATTAGTAAAGGAAGCGAGTAGACCACGAATCACACTCAGACGCACGGCGTCTTTCGCCTTCATAGCTACGACCATCTGACTTTTAATATCTTGGTGCAATGACATGTTATAATCTTATCATGGATTTAACTTTAATCATTCTTTTAGTTCTGGTTATATCAAACATTGCTTTGTTCTTTATTCTTTTGCGACCCAAAAAAGAAGTGGCAGAAAATAAAAGTGAAGGTTTAATCTTACTTCAAAATCAGATGCAAGATTTGAATAAGATGGTCAATGAAAATATTAAAGATATTATCAAGGGTGTAACCAAACTTGATGAAACCAATCGACAAGTAATTTCTTTTGCGGATCAACTGCAATCACTTCAGGATATTCTAAAAAATCCCAAACAACGCGGGGTTCTTGGCGAATATTATTTAGAAACATTACTTAAAAATGTTTTGCCACCCGGCTCATACCAAATGCAATATGCTTTCAAGGATGGCACGATTGTTGATGCGGCGGTTTTTGTAAAAGATAAAATTATTCCCATTGACTCAAAGTTTTCCCTAGAAAATTACAATCGCATTATTGAAGAAAAAAATGAAACGGAGAAAGAAAAGCTTGAAAAAGCTTTTGTGGCCGATCTTAAAAATCGCATCACCGAGACTGCTAAATACATCCAACCGGGGCAGGGAACTATGGATTTCGCCTTCATGTTTATTCCCCACGAAGCTATCTATTATGATTTGATTATCAATAAAATAGGCGCCCTTAAAGAAGATTCGGAAACTCTCATCCAGCGCGCCGCCTCCAAATATCATGTCTTAATAGTCTCACCAACTTCATTTCTGGCATATCTCCAAACAGTGCTGCAAGGGCTTAATGCGCTTCATATAGAAGAGAAGGCGCAAGAAATTATAAGGCGAGTAGAGGAACTTGGCCGACACATTAAGAGTTATGAAGAATATTACGCCAAACTCGGAAATTCTCTTTCTACAACCATCAATCACTATAATTCCGGTTATAAGGAGCTGGGGAAAATGGACAAAGACGTATTGCGTATTACGGGCACTGGGGCAGGACTTGAACCGTTGACTTTGGAAAAACCTTCAGTAGAATAGGCATCCTATGGCCAAGACTCCAACAACAACAAAAACAACCAAAAAGACCGCTCTTAAGGCCATTGCCAAACCCGATAATAAGGCGCTTTATGCCGTCTTTGCCTCCGGTGGCAAACAGTATCGTGTAGTGGTAGGGGACAAGGTCAAAATTGAAAAACTCAACGATAACCAAAAGGAGGGAGATAAGCTTACTTTTGATAAAGTTCTTTTGGTAGATGACGGGATAAGCGAGGCTACTATTGGTACTCCTTTCATAAAAGGCGCGGAAGTCAAAGCCACCTTAAAAAAAATTGCTCGATATAAAACAATCGATGTTATCAAATATAAACAGAAATCCCGTTATTTCAAAAAATACGGTCATCGTCAACCTTACTTTGAAATTCAAATAGATTCAATTAAATAAAAAGTCAGTAGATTATTTAGTCCGATGCAAGAAAGCGTTTTTGAGAGTTTCTGGGTCAGCATACTCAAGTTCAGCACCAGTTGAGAGTCCCTTACCTAAAGTGGTAAATATCAAGGGTAGCCCTTGATATTTTTGTTTGATAAATTCAGCGGTATTCTCTCCGTCAAGATTGGCGTTCATAGCTAAAATAATTTCTTTAATACTTTTATCATTCTTGATCCGTGATTCTAAATTCTTGATTCTTATCCTCTTCTCAGGTTCTTTTTCAAGAATCGGGATAACACCTCCTAAAATAAAATAATATCCTTTATAGCCGCCGCTTCGTTCCACCGCTTCAAAATCAATATCTCTTGGCACAATCATAAGCATTGAATTATCTCTGGAATTATCGGAGCATATGGCACAAATTTTGGATTCATATCCATTCTTAGCGTAATATCGCATGCATTTCTCACATTGGATAATTTCTTTTTTTATACTTTGAATTGCTTTTATTAATTCACTGGCATAGTCGCCGTTTCTAGAAAGAAGAAAGTACACGAAACGTTTGGCCTGTCTCGGCCCGATACCCGGAAACCGAGCGAATATTTCCGATAATTTATCTATTGAATTCATCCTGTTAAAGACTCTCGAATTCCTCTTCCGCTTTACCGTAATTGGAATAATCTATTTCAACAAAAGTATTAAAGCGAGTGTGATAGTCAAGAGTGGCCACACCAAGAGGACCGTTTCTATGTTTAGCAATGATCAGTTCTTTTCTTTGAACTTCTTTCATTTTCCCGTGCTCATCGCGAATATCATCTTCTCCCGAATGAATAAACATCACCAAATCGGCATCCTGTTCAATTGAACCGGAATCTCGCAGGTCAGAAAGCTTTGGTTTACCGCCACGGGTTTCTACCGCGCGGGAAAGTTGAGAAAGCGCTACCACCGGAATATTGAGTTCGCGAGCCAGATGCTTGAGCGAGCGAGAAATTTCCGTAACTTGCTGAACCATAGAATCGTTGACACGCGCAGTCGAAGGCGCCATGAGTTGAAGATAGTCAACAATCAAAAGTTTGAGACCTTTTTCAATTTTTAATTTACGCGCGGCCGAACGCATTTTCATAATAGTATTACCGGGTTGATCGTCTATGTAGATAGGAGTGCGCGAGAGATCGTCGAGCGCGTCACGAATATTTTTAAAAACATCATCACGCCAAGTGCCCGTTTGAACGCGTACCCCCTTGCGAATAATCGAGGAATCTGTACGTGATTGAGCAGCCACAATACGGTCAACAAGTTGATCAGCGCTCATTTCAAGAGAGAAGATGCCTACTGGAGTTTGATGCAGGCTGGCGGTTCTTCTGGCGATATCGAGAGCCAGAGCAGTCTTACCAACCGAAGGACGAGCGGCAATAATGATAAGATCAGAGTTTTGAAAACCGCCTAAAATATCATCGAGAGATTTAAAGCCCGTCGGCACACCTCGTAGTTCGTGTTCCGCCGAAGAAAGTTTTTCAAAACGTTCGTAAGCCTCGGCCAATAGCGGCACCAGATCTCTAAAACGCGCCGAACCGGCGAAACGTTCGGTAATATCAAACACCTTTTTCTCAGCTTGATCCAAAATTTCTTCTAGATCACCGGCTTCATTAAAACCTAAATGAGAGAGATGCTCTGAGGCTTCAATGAGTTGACGCATCATATACTTCTTCATCACAATTTCGGCGTAATGTTTGGCATTAGCCGAAGATGGTACCGCAGAGGAAAGTTCGGTTAGATATGTCACGCCGCCAATACGTTCGAGCAAATCCTTCTCCTTAAGTCTCGAGGATAGAGAAAGAATATCTATCGGTTGATGCTTGCTAAAAAGTTCTAGCATCGTCTCAAATATCGTCTTGTGTTTTTCAAAATAGAAAGAGATCGGTGTAACAATATCTAAAACATCATAAATAGCATCGGGTCGAAGCATGATCGAACCAAGTAAAGCCATTTCTGCTTCCATACTATGAGGGGGAATGCGCAAGCCCGTATTTATTTCTTGAGAAATCGTTTGCATAACACTATGCTACCAGTCTGGCTTTCCGCCGCAAACTGGAAAAAGTTGAAAAGTCAGGGTGTAAGTTGGGGAGAACCTGGTGGTTCGACATTAATCTTATGAGGATTATTTTTTCTGTCTAAATATCCCAAATAGCAAGGTTAAACCTTGCTCCACAAAAAGAATGTGGTATTCTCCTAGCAGGTAGTTCACGAATTAATGTTAAGGAGGAAACGACAATGACAGAAGACACAATTCTTAAGATGTTGGGCGTGATAGGGATTATTTTACTGATTGCTTTGGCAATCAAGGGAATCTACCGGCGATACAAGATGAATGGGACGCTAGATGAGAAAGAGGGGAGACAACTCAAAAATAGAAAAACGGTAATATATCGACGAGACAATTAGAGAAAAAGAGGAATTGGGTATTGGTTGATAGAAACAACTTCGACCCTCGGTTTGTCCAAATTTATTTAGGTAAACCGGGGGTTGTTTTTTATATTTAAATATCAAGGTTTAACCTTGCTCTAAAGGTCGATTATTGATATAACTTTTGTATGTCCACACGAGTTCCATTTGGCACTGGGGAGTGGTATCACTGTTACTGTCGTGGCGTTGATAAACGCAAAGTATTTTTAGAATCAAAAGACTATGAAAGATTTATTCTTTCTATGCATGCTGGAAATGGCCCATTAGCCGTACATCTCTCAAATATTTTGAGAAATAAAAAATTTAATGAGATTCTTACAACACTTTTTCAGAATGAACATCTGGTTGATATTGGAGCATTTTGCCTTATGCCAAATCATTTTCACTTACTGCTTAAAGAAGTGGAGGAAGGTGGTATATCGCTTTTTATGCAAAAGGTTTTAACGGGATACACTATGTATTTTAATGAGAAATATGAGCGGAAGGGTGCCTTATTTGCAAATACCTATAATTCTCGACATATTTTTGATGACAGATACTTTAAGAAAGTTATAGCCTATATACATCTGAACCCGGTCGAGTTAGATGAAATAAATTGGAAGGTGGGAAGTGGGGATATTAGAAAAATAGAAAAAAGACTACGTAATTATAAATACTCGAGTCTCTCTGCCTTTACAGATATCGAAAATCCAAGCAACTCTATTATCTCTGGTTCGGTTTTAGAAATATTTGACTCACTTCCATCAATCAGAGAAATGCTGGCAGACGCTCAAACTTATTATCAAGAACAAAATATCAAGGTTTAACCTTGCTCAAAGATGGCTAGCTAAAGTTTGGAAATTTGGGGGCCTGAAGCGGTGTCTTCTATTATAAAACCGAGGTTCTTTATTTTTTCACGGAGCTCGTCAGATTTAACATAGTCACCAGTCGCACGAGCAGATTCGCGATCCTTAAGTAATTGCTCGATTTCCCTTGGAAGATCTTTTACTTCAAATTCATTATTTTCCAGATTCAAACCGAGCACCTTATCAAAATTCGATAAAGTCATTTTTTTATCAGCTAGAGAAATAGACTCATCCTTGACTAATTTCCAGACAACAGCTAAAGCCTCCGGAGTATTGAGATCATTTTCAATAGCTTCTGTAAATTCCTTTTTATATTGATTGTTTACTTCTCCGTTCTCATATCCAGATGAATTATAAAATTCTTTTAATTTACGATAGGCATTCCCGGCGGCTTCGAGCGCTTCCCAAGAAAAATTAGTGGGTGTGCGATAATGTGAGTTTAATAAAAAATACCGGAAGGCTAGGGGACTGAAACCTTTTTTAATTATTTCAGAGAGGTAAACGACATTACCTTCGGACTTTGCCATCTTTCTTGCCCCTCGGAGCTTCAGCGAAGTGGGGTCTCCGGAAATTTGCAGATGGGCGCGATGGAGCCAATACTTCGCAAACGGAATCCTACCAGTAGCCGCTTCGGATTGAGCGATCTCATTGTTGTGGTGTACTGGAATATGTTCAATGCCGCCGGTATGAATATCTATTTGCTCTCCAAGAATTTTAATAATCATAGCTGAACATTCGATATGCCAACCCGGGAAACCTTGACCCCATTCGCTCGTAAAACCAAGATTATCGTTGAATTTCCATAGGGCAAAGTCCTTAGAACTATGTTTCTCAGGATTTATGGAAACTCGCGCCTGGGTATCCGTCGATTCAGAAAGGCCGCCCAACTTGCCGTACTCGGGAAATTTCGACGTATCAAAATAAATGCCGTCACTTGTCCGATAAGTGAATTCTTTTTCTTCCAGAGTTTTGATCAAGGCAATTTGATCCGAAACATAGTCGCTGGCATAAGGAAAAACTGTTCCATTTGTCTTGATGTTTAACTTTCCAATATCATCCAGAAAAATGCCACCATATTTGTGAGCAAGGACCTGCATATTTGCAAGAGTGGGGGAGAGCCCTTCATTCTTTAAACCTTTAGCCATTTTGTCTTCCCCTTCATCCGCATCAGAAGTCAGGTGTCCAAAATCGGTTATATTAATGACTTGTTTTGTTTTGAAACCACAATACTCAAGCGTTCGACGCAAGATATCGGTAAATACAAACATGGAAAGATTGCCGATATGCTGAGTACCGTAAGCCGTCGGGCCACAATGATACATTTTGACTTCACTTGCCCTGATTGGTTCGAAGACTTCTAATTTCCCTGTTAGAGTGTTATGCAATTTAATAGCCACATATGTATTATATGATACAATTCTTGAAATGGAATTTTTAAAAAGACATACTGCCCTCCTGATACTCGGAACAATTATAGCTATCGCCTCGTTTAATCTCGGCTTTAATGCAGGAGAAAAAAGTCTTTCCACCACAGTAGTCGGAATAGAAAACATGACGGAAGGCGAGCCGTCTAACGTAGACTTTGCCCCCTTTTGGAAAGTGTGGAATCTTATCAATACAAAATATGTACCCACCAGCACCACGACCAAAGATGTCAACAGCCAAGAAAAGGTTTGGGGCGCTATTCAGGGTTTGACCAATTCACTCGATGATCCATATACAGTTTTCTTTCCTCCTGTAGAATCGGAGCTTTTTGCATCGGATATCCGCGGTAACTTCGAAGGAGTGGGGATGGAAATAGTTGCCAAAGAGGGAGCAATTACCGTTGTCGCGCCACTTAAAAATTCCCCGGCAGCCAAGGCCGGCATCATGGCTGGTGACAGAATTATTAAAATAGAAAACAAGGAGACCAGCGGTCTTTCCACCGAAGAAGCCGTTCAACTCATACGCGGACCAAAGGACACTCGAGTGACCCTAACAATCTTTAGAAACGGTATTAAAGAACCTTTTGAAATAAAAGTAATACGTGATGTCATAGATGTCCCAACCATTAATACCAAAAAATTGCCGGGAGGAATTTTTGTCATTGAGCTCTATAATTTTTCGGCTCAATCTCCCAATCTTTTTCGTCTCGCCCTGCGCGAATTTATCCTATTAGGTGATAACAAATTAATCTTGGATCTACGCGGTAATCCGGGCGGATATCTGGAGGCGGCGATTGATATGGCCAGTTGGTTCTTGCCTTCGAGCAAAGTGATAGTTAGAGAGGATTTCGGATCATCACGAGAGGAAAAAATCTACCGCAGCAAGGGTTATGATATATTCAACGAATCTTTAAAACTTGTCATCCTGGTTGATGGAGGTTCCGCCTCCGCCTCAGAAATATTAGCAGGTGCCTTATCTGAACAGGGTAGGGCGATTTTGGTCGGAGACAAGACTTTCGGCAAGGGATCTGTTCAAGAGCTGATAGACATCACGGCAGACACTTCGCTGAAAGTTACTATTGCCAGATGGCTAACTCCAAACGGCGTATCTATCTCCAAAAATGGCATCGAACCAGAGTATCTTGTTAAATATACTCTGAAAAATAGAGAGGCCGAACACGATCCACAACTTGAAAAAGCTATTGAAATTTTAAAACAATAGTTCAATCAATTCACCATAAATGAAAATCATTTTACTCAAAGATATAAAAGGGGTAGGGAAGAGGTTTGAAGAAAAGTCTGTTTCAAACGGACACGCCATGAATTTTCTCATTCCTAAGAAATTGGCAGTACCTGTCAGTCCAGTATCTTTGAACATGGTAAGACAAATGAAAGAGCAGAGTGAGAAACAGAGAGCAGAAGAAGAGAAGGAAATAAATGAAAAACTATCGAAGCGACAAGAAAAACACGAGGTACTTGAGAAATTTAGACAGACCAGTCTCGCCGAAGCAGAGTCTAGACGGGAACAACGTGCAAAACCTTCTTCTTGATAATTTTGTTATCGAAATGAATCTTGCGCTTGTAACTAATGGAAACTAAACCGTTTCTCACAGCAAATAGAGTGTGATCCTTGCCCATTAAGACATTCTTGCCGGCTAGAAAATTTGAGCCACGTTGACGCACCAAAACAGAGCCCGCTTGGGCCAGACCGCCGGGCGAGACCTTCACACCGAGATATTTCGGGTTAGAATCGCGGCCGTTTTTAGTTGTACCTGCGGACTTTTTATGTGCCATAATTAAGTTGCATGAGTTTACAGGATATCTGGAATAAAATCAAGCCCCAATCTCAAGTAGAGATCATCAAACTCGATGAGAATGGGGGAGTAGAATCTTTTCCTCTATTTAAGAAACTCTTCTTATCTACCGTCATAATGTTGGTCGCCTTGTTATCTTTCGGCATTGGACGGTTATCTGTGATGGGGAAGAGAGAACCGATCAGAATCGAATATGATTCAGAAATGTCCAATACTCCACTCCAAATTTCAAATGAACAAACGGCCTCGGTCATACAAGGAGTACCGAAATCTAATAATGAAGTAATTGTGTCCAAGAATGGCGCCCGTTATCATTATTCACATTGTGCAGGCGCCAAGCAGATTAAAGAAGCAAATAAAATCGTCTTTGCCTCACCTGCAGCGGCCGAAGCCGCGGGTTATACTCTGGCAGCCAATTGTGTGCCCAAACCATAGAGGACCAGATAAGCAATATATGGCTTAATTGAGCCATTTTAGAAATATTTCACCATTTAAATTGGTTGACTTCAAGGGTCAGGTATGATAGTATGTAGGTAAGTCAGCAGGTGCTGGCTTTTCATTTAGGAGAGCTTGTTCCGCCACGATGGAACAAATTACGGAAACAGCCACCTAAAATTAGAAATTTAATTTACTGTTATTTTACAGCTTACGACCATTAGTCTTCTCTTAAGCTTCTCATCTGGAGCCGCCGCAGTATTACCCGCGATACCATCGCTCGTAATGCCTGTGATTGGCCCGGAGGTAACGGTAGAGCCGGTGCCTAAAGAAGTAAAAGCTGAAGATTATCAGCCGATTACAGATTCGAAGAATGTCGAGAAATTCATCAATGATTATTTTGCCGATATTCCCGTTCTGGCCCATATTGCCAAATGTGAGTCGCGCTATCGCCAATTCAACTCGAATGGCGAAGTGTTAAGAGGGGAGAAGAACCGATACGACAGAGGTGTGATGCAGATTAATATCCTGTATCATGAAAGAACTGCGGAAGAAATGGGATTAGATATTCACAACATAGATGACAACGTTGCTTATGCTCGTTATCTCTATGAGAAACAGGGCGCTAAGCCTTGGTTATCTTCCTCAAAGTGTTGGGCAAACTTCACTCAATCTGAAATCGCTAGAGGTTAATACCTCAACAAACCCCGCCATCACTGGCGGGGTTTGTTTTGTATAAATAAACGGATTGGATGGAAACTTTTAAATTTAGTACTATCTTAGGAATGAATACAGAGATTGAAGCAAAATTCACTCGTATTGACCCAAGAAACGTAAGAAAACGTTTAATCGAGTTAGGCGCAAATTTAAAACAACCCGAAAGATTAATGCGAAGGAAAAATTACGATTATGGCGATAATCGGTTAAGAAAGGTCGGGGGTTGGATTCGTCTACGAGATGAGATAAATAGAGTGACACTTGCTTATAAACAACTGGATGATCGGACACTTTACGGAACTAAAGAAATTTTAATAACCGTGGAAAACTTTGAAGAAACGGCAATTTTTTTGACAACCATAGGTTTACAAATAAAATCCTACCAAGAAACAAAAAGGGAATCGTGGTTGTTAGAAGAAGTAGAAGTGGAAATTGATACATGGCCCTGGGTTCCGTCATTTGTGGAAATTGAAGGAAAAGATGAAGAGAGTGTTAAAAAAACTGCCAAAATTTTAGGATTCGACTGGGGGGTGGCAAAACACGGTAGTGTAGAAAATGTTTATCAAGAGATATTTGATGTTACGGAAGAAGAAATAGATGGATGGAAAGAAATTGTTTTCTCGCCAATACCTGCATGGCTAGAAATCAAACGTAGGGGATAGAACTCTTGAATTTGATTACATGTCGCACAATATACCTTTTACGACTCTAAGATAGCTTTAAATGAACTTCGATTATATTACATTTATAATACGCTATAGCATAAATTAGATGTATTCTCTTTCATGCATCCTCGGATCACAATTTAATTAATTATTAAAATTTTCCCTGATTAAAGATCGGATAATTAAAAACTAAAAATACAACCTCCCTCTCCCCTATTTTGAAGGATAGATAGGGAAGTTTTAACATTTGATTTTATGAAAATTTCTGTTAATATAGCTTCAGAATTAGCAAAGTTCTACGTTACTTTCGGATTGAAAAAGGAGAAAGTCAATGGAACAGACAGAGAGTCTTTATGTTAATAAGACTAATGTACACCTTGAAACACCTGATTATCGACTGTTTGCAAAACCGTACGGGCCCCTTTATCCAGAAGCCACCGGGAGGATTTTTAGACTTGAGCACCATGAATCCTCACCATCAAGTGTTTCCTACATTAAATCGATCGCTCCTATTATCTTTGACTTTAAGATAAGCGAAGAGTTACCAGTCAAAGTATACTACGAAGCAATGATTGATAATGAAAGAGTACTCATGGTTCGAATCGAGTATGGACAGTATGAACGTCTCATCGACCTTCAGAAAAGGAATGGGAACTGGCTCCTTTTGTTTCTTTGCACACCAAGATGCCTATTAAGTGAGGGGGCTAAAAGAGCTAAACTCATCATGATCATGCTTGATTCAGAGTATGCTTTCCGAGAAGACATGACGGCGGAAGAAAGGGATGCACTAGATGTTGAACGTCAGTCATTCGCGATGCGAATGGGCTGGACGCAAATGAGTATCCCCGAACTAGAGAAACAGTGCAAAACACTGACCGACAAGCTGCCATACTAATAAGTCGTAAGTCTTGAAGGGGTCGCTACTATGGGAGGAGTGGCGACCTTTTTTATTTATCCAAAAGGCCGGTCCACCACTTGAAAGTAAAAGTCATCAATAGATAAGCCGGTAGATAGATAGGTACCAAAATAAAAAACAAGATTAGGCGCACTGTCTTCATGAATATTTTCATCCCGTTAGAAGTTTACTTCTCATAATATTACCACTATGACTCAAACTTGTTGAACTTCTAACGGGATTCATACAGATTGCTTAGCTGACCAAAGTGACATAATCATTCGCCAAATAAACATAACTGCCGGTTTGATATAAAACCAAACTATATTTAACACATCTTTTACATAATTTATGGTATTTTTCCCTTGTTCCGAGTTGGCTACGTCAATAATAGACCAATTCAAGAAATATTTAAGGAGCGCTAAAGCAATAATGATAAGTATCAGCCAACTGACAAAACCCTTATTTCTCGGCATATTCTCCATTCTACTCCTCGACAAAGCTCGGAGCAAGTTAAAGAACCGGTAAGTAAGCAAGAGGATCGAGATACGCATCTCGTCCTTTCGCAATCGGGACAAAGACCTGTTTACATCCGATACTGGTAGTGAATTGTCTAATCTCCACACCTTGTGACGCAAAGAGTCCGACGTGGAGATGCGGACCCTTGGAATACCCCGAACCATTTACTCCAGGCACCCCGCCTGAATAGCCAATCATCTGCCCCACGCTCACCTCTTGACCTTTTGGCACTAATGAAGCAGATAGATGGGCGTAAATACTCGTTAGGCCATTATCGTGTTTTATTAGTATCCAGCGACCATACGAATAACAGCCTTTCTGGTTATCCGTATTACCAATACCTTCGATTACACCAGCAAGCATTGAACGCACCGGAGTACCCATGGAGGCTCGAAAATCAAGACCATTATGAAAACAGTCAGCGCTGCCATAGATACTGCAATCCGACCTGCCAAAAAGACCTGTAATAAACACATTATCCAAAGGCCAATCCAAAATGCCGCCCTTGGGTTTAGGAAAAAGAGATGGGTCAAGCGTAATACGTAGTTCTTGTTCCAAGCGATCAAGATCAGCTTCTGACTCTTTCTGTCGCGCTATGTTTGCTTGGATAAGTTTCTGATATTCCACTTCTTTGTTTTTTGTCTCAGTGAGAAGTTTTGCCTTTGCCTTCTGATTCTCTTCAACGACCGACTTTTGTCCACTTAACTGTCCACGCAAACTCACTTGTTCCTTTTTTATTTTCTCTTTCTCCATTTTTTGTTGGTTGAGTATCCTACGAGTCTCGCGTAAGGCGGTAATTTCTTCTTCCAGACGAGCATTCAGACCTGCAAGTTGACTCCCATCCCTCCAAATATCCGATAATCGGATAGAGGCCAGTATTTGGAGGATTAACGGACTAGAATCGTAATCGGATAAGGAAGTGAGAGTATTGGCAATCGCCGCTCTATGCGTGATAATCTGTTTCTCTTTCTCGCTCATGGCATTCTCAAGCGAACGGATGGTCAAATCGGCGGAAGTAATTTTCGACTGAGTAATGCTGATATCTTTGGCAAGCTTCTTTTTGGTCGTATCGAGCGATTTAACAGCGCTGCCGAGAGTCTGACTTTCTTTATTGATTTCATCAAGCTCCACTTGAAGCTTCTTCTGTTCTTCAACGAGCACTTCTCTATCTCTTCTCACCCGTTCTATTTGTTGTTCCAGTTCGCTTGGATTAGCGGCATTTAGGACAAACGGTATAATCAAAAAGATAATAAAAATACTAATGAATCTCTTGTTCATCCCGTTAGAAGTTTACTGATAATAAAATCTTTACCAAACTTTATGAGAGCTGAACTTCTAACGGGATTCATTTATTTCTGATTTTACCAAGATTGAAATGTTTTCGATTTACCCAAGCTAGTTTTTTTTCGTCGAAAATTGCACCTCCTTTATGAACTTTCGAGAAATCAAAAACATTTATCAATTCATCAAGAGTAAAAATTTCCTGCTCCGTACCCGGATTCCAACCCAAGAGAGCCAAGTAGTTAATAATAGCCACAGGTAAATATCCTTTTTGTCTATAATAATCAAGCGAAACTGATTCCCCGTGCTTGCGTTTGGAAAGCTTTGATCTATCCGGAGCCAAAATCAGAGGGAGGTGCGCATAGATTGGCCGTGGCGCGTCGATTGCCTCCTGAATCAGAATCTGTCTCGGAGTGTTGGAGATGTGGTCCTCGCCGCGGATCACATGTGTAATCTCCGCTTCAAAATCATCAACCACAACCGCTAAGTGATAAAGGGGTTCGTTAAGATTTTTTGCAATAATAAAATCTCCAAGTTCGGTGGTATCAAACTCTACCTTACCGCGAACCAAATCCTCAAAAACCATTTGTTTATTAGGATTGCGAAAACGCACCACTTCCCTATTCTCACCCTCTGTCTCCGTCGAAATATAGGCCTTATTGATTTGTATTAATTTATTCAAGTGAGATTTGTAAATTTCCGTGCGTTCAGACTGATGCCAAAGCTCGCCATCCCTTTCAAAACCGAGCCATTTGAGACTTTCAAGCATGCTTTCTTCATATTCCTTCTTGGAGCGCACTCTGTCCGTGTCTTCTATTCTAACTACAAAATCTCCACCATTCTGTCTGGCAAATAGATAGTTGAAAAGCGCAGTCCTCACGTTACCGATATGCAGCGGTCCTGTCGGCGATGGTGGAAATCGGGTAATAATTTTTTGATTCATTTCTCTATCTCGTGTTCAAGAGCAATTTTAAGAATTTCTTCGGCAATCAAACGCGCGGCGTTTGACTTATAAAATGCTTTGGCTGCTGTTTTCATTTTTTCGCGTTCGATTTCATTTGTAATCAGCCGTTCAATCTCCGATGCAAGGAGATTAGCCGTAAGATTATTTTCTTCTATTACCTCGCACGCTCCGGCACGAGCGTAGGCAAAGGCGTTCGAATGCTGGTCATGACTGATTTTTTCATTAATAGGCACGATAATTGACGGTACACTCCAAGACGCGATTTCAAAAATAGTTGAACCAGCGCGCGAAATAACCAAAGAAGCCACCCCGGCCGCCATGCGCATTGTCAAAACATTAAGATAATCAAGGGCCCTGTATCTCTCTTTATAAAGAGAGTCAAGAAGAACTGCCTCGCTGGTAGCTCTGACTTCCATAATATTGTTTTTGCCGACCTGATGAATAATTGCGTATTTTTCAACCAAACTCTTAAGATCTTCCAAAATCGTATCATTAATCTTTTGTGCGCCTTGCGAACCGCCAAGTATTAAAATAACCGGAATATTTTCTTCAATTTTTAAAAATTCGCGGGCGCCTGAAGTGATGGGAAGAGCGATTTCCTTACGCACGGGCTGACCGGTATAAGCCACCGCTCCTGCCGGGAAATATCGGACAGCTTCTTTATAAGAAACGGCGACGATCCTGGCAAATTTCCCAGCCCACAAATTTGTCTTTCCGGGAATAGTATCGGACTCGTGGATTACCACTGGAATGCGTAAAAGGCGCGCCGCTACCAACGCGGGGAAACTTGCGTAGCCTCCTTTGCCAAAAACAACATCGGGATAAAGTTTATATACCATGTAGAGCGAGGAAAGAATCCCCCACCCTGTCCTAAATAGATCAACAAAATTAGGGATAAAAATCCACCAATGAGCAGAGCGGCGAATTTTGCCTGCACTATTTTTCTTATAGGTAATACCATTTTCAAAGAGTACTCCGGGATTATACGGAGTGGGAGACATATAAAATAACTCTAGTTCAAGAAGTCTTTTCTCTTTAGTCAGATTATTGAGTTCTTCAGCAATGGAAACTATCGGGTAGAAGTGTCCCCCGGAACCACCACCAGTAAATAAGATACGCATCCCGTTAGAAGTTAATTTTTATAAACTTGTTGGTAAAAAATATCATGGTAAGTAATTTGAAAAAACTTCTAACGGGACGCATTGTTGTTTATTTGGTTCTAGAAATCGAGAGTATTATACCCACTTCAAGAAGAGTGATAAAAAGAGAAGTACCACCATGGCTCACAAAAGGCAACGTAATGCCCGATAACGGGACCACTCCAAGCATAGCGCCGATATTGACGAATGCCTGGGATGTAATCATTATAACAATTCCAACAACTGAGAGTCTAGCAAAAATATTCGTCGTTTCCGAAGCAATTTTAATACCTCGAGTGGCAAAGAGAACGAACATTATCAATAAGAAAACAGAACCCACAAAACCAAATTCTTCGGCCGCCACAGCAAAAACCGAATCCCCTATTGGCTCGGGAAGATAAGTGAATTTCTGAACACTTTGACCAAAACCACGACCAAAGAGACCACCGGAACCGATCGCGATTAGAGATTGCTGGACTTGGTAACTTGCTCCTTGGGCATCCACTTGCATATTTAAATAAGTGGTAATGCGTTGCATAATATACGGCCGCATGAAAGCCAGGAGCCCCAAACCGATAGCGCCACCTAAGATAATCAAAAAGACATAACGCCACTTTCCTCCAGCAGCTATGAACATCGCCATACCAGTAAAAGCAATCATGAGGAAATTATCGGTATCCGGTTGATTTAAAAGAAGCGCTGCCGAGATAACCAAAAGGATAATAAGTGGCAAGAAACCCCGACGAAAAGTTTTTATTCTATCCTTGATCCCGGCAAGCCAAGCCGCGAAATAAACAATAAAAGCCAGTTTTAATATCTCGGAAGTCTGGAAGGAAATACCGCCAAACACAATCCAGCGCCGAGCACCGGCATGTTCGAAACCAATTTCCGGTACTAACACCAAAATATTGAGAATAATAGCTATGATCAGAAGCCAGAAAGCGGACTTCTTCCAGATTTGAACATCCAGACGCGACGCAATTACCATCGCCACAGTACCAGCCAAGAGTCCAAAAATGGTTTGCGAGAAAGCAATACTCGAATAATTTGAATTCTCTTTCGCTAAAAGAGCAAGCGCTGCCGAGCTAAAAATAAAAAAACCAAATACTATTAAAATAATAGAAATAAATAAAAACGATCTATCGACTTTTCGACCATTTAGCATAATTGGAAGAATTATAGCATTCCATCCGTCATACGGGACAGCACTAACTAATGAGAGCCAGTATGACCCCGGTGATAGCGCAGATGACAGAAACTATCCAATAACGCATAACCACTTTCTCTCTCGGCCAACCCAGCGCTTGGAAGTGATGATGAAGCGGAGCAACTTTAAAAACTCTATATCCGTTGAAAAATTTATACACGTAAATCTGGATAAGATCAGAAGCGGTGGTGGCTGCAAGAGGCAGAGCAACAATGGGTAATAGGAGCACTGAATCCGTGAGAAAAGCGATAACCGAGAGAGTAACAGTAAGAGCCATCATTCCCGTTTCTCCCATATAAAAACGCGCTGGCGGGACATTAAACCATAAGAAAGCCAGAATAGCGCCGGCTATGGCGCCGGACAAGGCAGAAATGTCAATCTGATTATTTATGAAAGCAATGATCGCAAAAGCGGTAAAAACGGAAGCGAGCACTCCTCCGGACAAACCATCAATACCATCGATAACGGAAGTCGAGAAGGTGGCCAACATTACAACAATAAAGAAGGGTATAAACCAGATTCCCAAATACCAATCCCCATTAAATGGGATGTGAACAAAATTAAAATCAAGTTTGTAATAGAACCACAAACTGATGACGAGACCAATACCGAGAACGAGAATAGTTTTGACCTTACGATAAACCAACGCATCTTGAGTAAATCGACTTTGGCCATAGATATGTACCAGATCATCTGCCAAACCTATAAACGCAGCCAGGAAGAACGCTCCTAAGGGTACCAGGGTTTGTGATCGTGAGAAGAAGTTGAGTTTTAAAGTTAGATCAGATGGTATTGCCAAAGAGAGAAGATAGATGGCACATACGGCAAAAAGTACGGCCACCCAAATTATCACTCCCCCGACCTTGGGAGTACTCAGTTCGTGTTCGGTATTATGAATATTTTTAAAAGCTTCGGAAGTATTGGCATTCGTCCTCGGCGATCTTTTCCACATCTTGTACCGGTAAAAATATCTGGTAAAGAATGGTGTAATAATAATACCAATAAAGAAAGTAAGAACTGTCGGAAAAATAATTTTAAGAATATCCATTATGGTCTGTGGCCTACGATAAAGACATTGTACCAGATGGCTAACATCAAAAGGAGATAGATTTTTCTTGAGTTATCACTCTGGCCGGAGATATGATCATCTATAAGATTTTTAATAAACGAGATATTCATGTGATTCTGGATATATGGATTATCCAAAATAGTATTATAAATACTTTGCCTCTCTTTCGTAAACCAGTTTCTAACGGGTGTTGGAAAACCAAGTTTCCTTCTCCTGCGCACCGATTCAGGCAAAATTTGTCTAAACGCTTCACGTAAAAGATATTTAGTGATCCCGCGTTTCCATTTAAATCGATCTGGAAGACTCGACGCAAGACGCGCCACCTCAATATCTAGAAATGGCACTCTCAATTCGAGTGAATATGCCATAGTCATTTTGTCAGCCTTGGCCAAAATATCTCCGACAAGCCAAGTATTAATATCAATGTATTGCATTTTGGTCGAATCACTAAAACGAGCAGCTTCCTTGTATAGGTCTCTGATTAAAAACTTTTGCTCTGGTTTATCTTTCCAGAGAGATTTAATTTCTGTTCCATTAAAAACAGAGGCGTTGCCAATATACCATTCTTCAAGTTTTTGACTTGCTCTCGTGGCATAATTTTTACCCCTAAAATCAAAGGGTAATTGGCTAATAAATTTCAAGATAATATTAGGTATCCAAGTAATCCATCGGCGCGCGAAAGGTTCTAAGTAAATATTATAACCGCCAAAGAGTTCGTCCGAGCCCTCGCCGGAGAGTACTACTTTGACGTGCCGAGCCGCTTCCCGAGCAAGAAAATATAATCCCAGGGCCGAGGGATCTGCCACTGGTTCATCAAAATGCCATACCGCCTTGGATAAATTTGTAAAATATTCTTCGGCTCCGATAGTAATTTCGCAATGATCAGAATCGATCGCTCTAGCGGTCTCCAAGGCTTCTTTGCTCTCGTTTAGAGATTCAAAGCCAACGGTAAATGTTTTAATTTTTTTACTCGCATTGAACGGGATTGGAGTATTATTTCTAATTTTCTGCATCAGGGTCGCAATGATACTCGAATCTATGCCTCCGGATAAAAAGGATCCAACCGCCACATCGGCTACCATGTGATGAGCAACAGAATCCTCCATCGTTCTAAGAATTTCTGCGGCCGTTTTTTTCTCATTTAGAGAATTATTCTGTTTGAATTCAAATTGCCAATATTTTTTGATCTCCGTCGCTCCGGTTTTAACATCTATTTTCATAAAATGGGCAGGCAATAGTTTGAAAACATTTTTAAAAAAAGTTTCCTCAAGAGGATTATATTGGAACGACAGATAATTGAAGACTGCTTTGTCATTTACTTCCGATCTAAATTTAGGCAGAGCAAAAAAACTTTTTATTTCTGAAGAAAAAGCGTTGATTTGATTTCCCTCTTTCCAATAATAAAGTGGCTTGATACCGAAGAAATCGCGTGCCAGAAAGACTTTTTTATCCATGGCATCATAAATGGCAAAGGCAAACATGCCGCGTAAACGCAGCAATATATTTTCTTCCCACTTTTCGTATCCTGCTAAAATTACCTCGGTATCGCTATTAGTTTTAAACTGATAATCTTTCAGCTCATTTTTAATTTCCTTGTAATTATAAATTTCTCCGTTAAAAATAAGCGTGAGTCTGCCATCGTTTGAAGTTATCGGTTGTTTACCTCGGGCAAGATCGATAATCGAGAGACGCCTCATGCCAAGCGCTAGATATTCATCAACGAAGAAACCTTCATCGTCCGGCCCGCGATGATGAATTAACTCCGTCATGTTTTTAATGGCGTCTTTTTCTTTAAAATTAATGATCCCCGCTATACCGCACATAAATTTAATTGCTACTTATATACCGCATTACGGCGTTAACCAATACACGCGCATCGTCAAAACGACCTTCCCCGGCAGAAGCACCGAGGATGGAAACAATAATCGGCCGGCCCAATTCCGGGTCAAAGACAAATGCCAGATTGCCGCCGGCAGTATCGGTAAAACCAGTCTTAGACGCCATAAGTCCAGGAATTTCCGCGACCAAGCTATTGGTATTTTGGGCGACATGCAGATGATTATCCAATGATTGAAAAGTGGTGGTAGCCTCTTTGGTTGCATCAAAAAAGGCGGGATGATTCGTGAGTATATATTCCAAAAGAGTACTAATATCTTTAGCCGTGCCATAAGCGCCACCCTTCACATTCGACTCATCCAAGCCCGTTTCATTCCAAAAATAAGTGTTCTTAAGATTAAGTTCTCGGGCCTTATCATTCATTTCTCCGACGAAATCATTAATAATTTCCGCAGACGTTGCATTTGCGCTCGAGAGAGCTCCGAGAGACAGGGCTATCGCCCGCACACCATCATTGGATGACGTTAATAGAGAAAAGTCCAAGAGATCCTTAAGTTTCCAGTGTTCATTTTTGTATAGACCACTATTGCCTTCCGCGTTTAGGGCTTCCTCAGTTACGATAACCGTGCCATACAAAGGACTTAGATCTTCAGCAATTAAGGCGGACATGATCTTGGTCAGAGAAGCAAGCGAGAGACGCATGTTTTCGTTTTTAGCAAATAAAACGGTTCGAGTTCTTAAATCATAAACGTAAACCGCTTTTGCCCCGATTGTTATAGGAGGAAAAGAAACGGCAGCCACCCCGGTAGGAACTGATTTATCTTTCCTTTCCACTTTTGTGTTAAAAATTAAAGAGACTATAAACAAGCACGAAAGAATAATAGCCAAAACAAGAAAAAATCTTATCTCCGTATGACGTATGGTAGAAAATTGATCATTCATCCCGTTAGAAGCCGCTACTAGTGACTCGCTGATAATAAATGATATTCATAGTTTTGTATATATGAGCTTCTAACGGGATTCATTTGATTCTGCGGGCGAAGCTTTTTCAAACTCCTCTATTTTTTTAAAAGCAACTCGATATTCCGGTAAATCTTCGCGACAAGTGATCCCTAAATGCTCAAAAAGTTTTAGGGTGGGCTTGTAACTATAGCTCCTCCCCACTCGAACCGTTTCGTCAGGTGAAGCAAGCGTGTCATCGGGACGTTCAATAAGACCTCGAATAAGAAGCGAGCGGAGAATAAAACTTGAATTCACCCCGCGAATATGATCGATCTCGCGGCGGGAAATTGGACCCCTGTAGAGAATAATGGCGAGAGTTTCAAGACTGGCGCGACTAAGCTCGCGAGAAAATTCTTCTTTGACTAGACTCTCGATAAGATTACCGGCATCTGGATGAGTACCGAGGCCTGCAAATTCGCCATCGAAAACAATGACAATACCCCTGTTTTTATAAAATTCTCCCAATTTTGATAACGTGATTCTTATTTCTTCCGGTTTATTGCCGGTTATTTTCGCCAATTCAGAAACAGAAACCGGTTCGTTCTTGAAAAAAAGTATTGATTCTATTTTTAATTCTAAATTAAGCATAAATGGGAGTGTTCACTGATTCGCTTTCTATCTCGATATCTTCTCTGCTTTTTTGTGTCACACGAATGGCGCCGCGTTTGATCAATTCGAGCATGGCAAGAAAACCAATGATTATAGAGACTTTCTTTTCATAAGTGAGCGCTCCTTTAGTACTATGAAATTCTTTGAAGCTGAATTTGCTTGTCTTGGTAATGCGTTCCGCCAATTTCCCTATCATCTCTTCGAGACTAATTATCTTTCTGACAATAACTTTAGGTAATGTCTCTTTCTTCGGTAAAGATTCTATCACCCCCTCGAGAGCAAAGAGAAGATTTTTTGTATCAGTTTTGGAGTCCGGGGAGAAAACTATCGTTTGATTTTTCGATGGTGTCTTTTCAAAAATTACCTTCCGACCATAAATCATTTTCAAACCAAGGGTAAGTTCCTTGACTCTGGCATAGACCTTCAAACGATCTTCCAAATCATGGATACTTTCTTCTTCTTCGTCTGTCAGTCGAATCATGGGTAGAAGAGATCGAGATTTGATGAGCATCAAGGTTGAGGCGATGACGATAAATTCAGCCGATTCTTTTAATGGAAATTCTTCGTGCTCATCAATGTATCGTATAAAGTCATCCGTTACTTGAGACAATGACACATCGTTTACGAAAAGTTTCCTTTGAGTCACTAAATCAAGAAGAAGGTCTAAAGGACCTTCAAAAACCCCCGTTTTTACGGTATATGAGCGCTTTTCCACTTCTCCATCATAGCGTCTTTAGGCTTAATTTTCAATTAAAATCTCTACTATTTCGTCCCAAGAATAGACTCTGTGAATTGGTGGTTTAATTTCACCCTGATTCCACGGCGCATCAAAGAGTAAAGCAGGTATGCCAAAGCTTGCAATATCATTCACATTATGTAGAGAATCATCCACAAAAAATTCAACGCCAAGTTCTTTACACACTTCTCCTTTAGTACGTTTGAGACCCTTTTCTTGATATTGATACTGATTCGTAAAATGAATTCCAGCAAAAGTTTGGGGGAAATGCTTGTCCAACCACTCTAGCGATATATTTTTCAATTCTTCTGGCTTAGCCGTAATAACATGAAGAATATGATGCTGTTTTAGTTTTTTTATCTTCTCAACCGCTCCATTTATGGGCTCGGCATTACGATGTTCTGATGACTGATAAAAACCAAAAACTTTCTTTTTTGATTCTTCCTCCGTACAATTCCACATTTCTGCTAAATTTTCTCTGAACTGGTGACGTTTATAATCTGTTCCAAAACGATAATTGTGATATCGGTGAAGCGATTCTCGAAAATCAAGCAATACATCATCAAGGTCAAAACCGATGGTCATGGATTCAGTCTCTTAACATCTCGCGGTAAATATGTCGCCTCGCGGACATTGGGTAAATCAAGAATTTTCATAATAAAGCGACCCGGGCCAATACCGGCGCCGCCATGCGGCGGACAACCATAACGGAAAAAATTCAAATAATCTTTCAGCAACTCGAGATCCATATCCTTCTCTTTGGCTTGTTTTTCAAGAATCTCTGGTCTATGTTCGCGTTGTGCCAGAGTTGTTACTTCAATACCTCGATAAAGAAGATCCGCCCGACGGCTTCTATCGGAATCTTCGTCTAGACGCATATGATAGAAGGCGCTTTTGGATTTGTGATAATCGGTGATAAAAACAAATTCATGTTCATGTTCTTTAAGAATATATTCCGAGATGGTTCGTTCTTCTTCCGGCGAAAGATCGTGCTCCCCGCCCGACTGAACGATGTCAGTCGTTCGGGCAGGTTCCGGCGAAGAAACACCGAGACTGGATAAAATCTTTTTTGCCTCCACTATTGTCATTCTTGGAAAAGGTCGAGTCGGCACAGTAATATTCAAATCTGGAAAAACCTTCAATAGTTGCTCGAGGCCGCGAATAATCATCCCCTCTTCTTCGTCCATGACATCGTAGTGGTCCTTAATATACGAAACCTCAAAATCCCAACCGGTAAACTCCGTCAGGTGGCGAGTAGTAAAGGAGGGTTCAGCGCGAAACACGGGAGATGTCATAAAAATTTTCTCAAAACCGGATGCCATGGCCATTTGTTTATAAAACTGAGGAGATTGAGCCAGATACGCTTTCCGATCAAAGTAATTTACCTCAAAGACTTCCGCTCCTGATTCCGACGGGGTAGACATAAGGGCCGGCGGGTAAAGCTGGATGAAATTGTTTTCATTCCAATATTTGCGCCAGCCTTTCTCAAATTCCGTCCAAACCTTGAAAATCTTGGCTTTCTCTGGCTTACGAAGATCAAGCCAGCGATAATCGAAACGTATCGGCGCTTCGGTTTCTTCCCCACTCTTCACCACTACCGGTATCGGCAATTCCGGCGCGGCCATACTCAACACCTCAATCTTAATCGGATGCATCTCATGACCGCCGGGTGCCTGTGGAGCGTCTATCATTTCTCCGGTCGCTCTGATGACAGATTCGAGTGTTAAATTCTTGGCCGTCTCGAATTCCGGATTGTCTGTCGTCACTACCAACTGCGTTAAGCCCTTCAAATTGCGCACGATAATAAAAATTATTTTTGATTGAATGCGCAGAGCATGTACAAATCCCTGAATCATAAAATTTGTAATCCAATTTTTTCTCTAACCTCTTTCATCTTTTTTTCTGCTCTTTCTCGCGCAACCTGACCGCCTTGGCGCAAGACATTGAGTACCATTTTTTTATCAGTCTCGAGGTCTTGTTTCTTGTCGCGCATCGGTCTTACGAAATTTTTTAAATCATCTATCAACACTTCTTTAAGAATTTTGTATTTCCCTTTATTTTCTTCATATAAATTATCGAGAAATTCTTTGTCCTTGAACAAGGCATGAATGGCATAAACATTTTCCGGTCTTTCGTTCGAGGAATCAGTCACAATACTCATCACGGATTTTTCTATCTCTTCGTCTGTGGCAAAAAGCGAAATGGTATTACCATAACTTTTGGACATTTTCCTGCCATCGATACCCGGTACCGTGGCAACATTTTCCAAAATCAATGATTTCGGTAATCTGAATACTTCTCCAAATATCCGATTAAATTTCTCTGCCGTATCACGCGCAATTTCTACATGTTGTTTCTGATCCTGTCCGACAGGCACAACATCAGCGTCCTGAATAAGGATGTCTGCGGCCATAAGCAGCGGGTAATCAAAGAGTCCGACGTTAGGTTCTTTACCATTGGTTATTGCATCCTTATAAGCATGCGCACGCATTAGATATGGCACAGTAGTCAAACAATTAAAAATCCAGGCGAGTTCTGTTACTTGGGGCACATCGGACTGTAGAAATAAAGTAGTTTTGCGTGGATCAAGACCTATGGCGAGATAGGTGACGGCGATATCAAAAGTATTTTTCTCCAATCCCCTTCTCTGTTCCCCATTATTAGCAACTATGTTGGTTAATGCATGATAATTTGCAATAAAAAAAGAGCTTTCGTATTTATTCTGAAGCTCAACAAACTGCTTCATTGCGCCAAAATAATTGCCTATGTGCGGTGTGCCGGTCGGTTTGACTCCGGATAGCAGTATTTTGCTCTCTGGCATATGAACCTATGGTATCAAGAATTGACAGGCAATTCCATAAAAAATGTGGAGCCTCGGCCCGTACCGGCAGATTCTACCCAGACACGACCTTTATGCGCCTCCGCCACTTCTTTGACAAAAGAAAGACCAAAACCGGTAGAATTGATATTAACCTTGAGCGAATCCTTGTCTCGTCCACCTTTGGTAAAAAGCTTCGACTTAAGTTCACTTGAAATACCCACACCCGTATCTTCAATTTTAAACAAGATTTTATCACCATCTTTTGCTTGCCCGTCGAAGCCTTGGCGTAGTCGAGACATTTGGATTTTGACTTCTCCTTTCGGCGTATAACGGATGGAATTATCAATCAAATTTCTTATAGCTTGTTCCAGCTGGGTCTTGTCACCACGCGTATTGTAGTTGCCTTCTTCGATCTGCAATTTAAACGATAGTCCTTTGTCTTCCGCCGTTTCTCTCTGTTTTTCGGCCACGCCCTGAACCAGTTCTCTCATATCTAACGATTGCATTTCATATTTATAAGTCCCCTTTTCAATATTAGACGCATTAAGAAAATCGGTAACAAAATTGACTCCTTCAGTTACCGAATCATAACCCTCCTTAACCAGATGTTGGGCTGACTCTGAAACTGGTCCATAATCCTTGTCGGTCAATAATGCATCAAAAACAAGCCTGGCCTTAGTCATATATCCCTTAATCTGGTGGTTGATGATGTGTATCAAATTCGCCTGCCCCTCGTTGGCAATCTTCAGTTCTCCGGCCAACTTTTCAATTTTCTCGCGCTGTTCAATTTCCCGCTTAACACTTTTAACCAGCAATAGACCGGAAATAACAGTCAATATGAGAGTAATACCAATTAAAATTCTATTGATATCAGTGGTTACAAAGAAAAGTTGTGAGCCAATCAATATTATTAGAATAACCAGAAATGCCTGTGTGGCAATTAGTTTAATATTAAAGGCTCGAAATTGTACGATTAAATACATTAATATCAGTAAAAAAACAACCATTCCTAAAGGACCCCAGAGATTTATTTCATAAGTTTTGCTCAATTCTGCAAAATAGTTTGAAGCCCAAAAAAAGCCAAGGAATAGAAGAACACCGATTGGCAATAATATCGATAAAAATTTCTCTTTTCTAGTACTACTTTTAATAAACTTCTCTATCACAATAACTGGTATTATTAGAAGTATCACTAACTCCAAGATATAAATAATGTCCCATAATCTGCCTACGACGCCTTCACAATTTGATAGATTAAAATACGAAATATTGAGAGTGGTTGGTACTAGCAATAAGATTCCTGTATATATTATAAGAAAGATATAATTACACCATGTTGGTACTTCTTTAATAAATAAGAATGAATAACAGAAATAAATACTAAAGATGTAAATCAATATCTCTGGTATGACTAAGAGCTGCCACGCCAAATATACCACCTCAACATCGGCGGCAATCCATTGAAATAAAATTAAAAAAATCCAAGCTGCAAAAGCAAAGGAAATATAAGTGAAATATTTAGCATACACCACCTCCTTTCTTTTTTGCCATACCACTATTCCAAATATTATAGAAAGAATCAAAATTGGTATATAAGCATAAAACAAAAAAGCGGGGGCAATGGCAACGTCAAATAAATTTAAAAAATTTGGTTGGGCATCCGGACAAAGTGTAAGTGTCATATCTAACAAATATATTAATCTTTAATCTTGAATTTCAATGATATCAATATGTTTTCTTACAAGAGTATTGTAAGAAGTATAAATGATAATGAAAAAACTTAATAAAACAACGAGGATAATAAGACTTGAATTTTTATTCATTGTATGGCAGTTTTAATTATACATGAGAGTGTTCTTCATTTCCAAAGATCTGATTGCCGGTAATTTGGCTTATCTACTTAAAAAAGAGGGACACGATGTGAGACTTTTTATTGATGAAAAGGGCCGCAAGGGTAATTTTACAAATCTTGTTCAGAAAGTTAATACCATTAAAGGGGGCGTATCATGGGTTGGTAGAGATGGTTTAATCATTTTTGATGATGTGGGATACGGTAAGATGCAAGATAAATTAAGAAGCATGGGTTACTTGGTGGTGGGAGGGTCAGAATTAGGAGATAAATTAGAACTAAATAGAGAATTCGGACAAAAGATTTTCGCTGAGCATGGCCTTAAAACAGTACCCTTAAAGAATTTTGAGGATTTAGATGATGCCGCAGTTTATATAAAAAATAATCCGGCTCCATGGGTTATAAAGAAAAATTCTGGCTCTACCAAATTCATCAGTTATGTTGGCCAACTTGAAAACGGACAAGATACTTTGGATCTGATAAAAACTTATTTGAATGATAAAACCACAAGTGGCGCCAAGATTTCGTTACAAAAAAGAGTTGATGGAGTGGAAATAGGAGTGGGAAGATTTTTTAATGGTAACTGTTGGGTTGGTCCGATTGAGTTCAATATTGAGTACACGAGATTTATGCCGGGCGATATTGGTCCTATCACTAGTGAAATGGGAACCCTGGCATGGTACAGCGAAGATGAGCAGAATAAGCTTTATCAAGAAACTATAGCCAAGCTTGAACCATATTTGAAAAAAATTAATTTCAAGGGTGACTTTGAACTTAATTGTATGGTCAATGAATCTGGCGCCTATATTTTAGAGGCAACATCGAGATTCGGATCGCCAATTGTACATCTACAAACGGAAATACATGAATCCCCTTGGGGTAAATTTCTTTTGGCTTTGGCGAAAGGAGAAAATTATGATTTAAAGTGGAAAAAGGGTTATGGAATGGTGCTGTGTCTTACGACTCCGCCGTTTCCATATCCAAAGAAATCGAAAGATAATTATTCATACGGAATTAACATACACCTTGAAAATATTAATAATGCAGATATGACACACATTCACTTTGAAGAAGTTTCGGCGAGAATGGATAATAGTAAACAGTTATATATTTCAGACAACAGAGGATATATTTTATACGTGACTGGTATAGGTAGTTCTGTCATCGAAGCGCAGAAAAAAATATATGAATTGACCAGTAAAATAATTATTCCTAAAGTTATATATAGAAACGATATTGGCTCAAGTTTCGCAAACAAGAACGAACAACTTTTAAGAAAGTGGGGATATTTATAGAGAATTTATAGAGAAATCGGCACCCTTTTCAGGATGCCGATTTGACTGCGCGAATGATCCATTCACTCGCAGTCAGTCCAGAAAAAACCGCAGTTGTCCACCAGGCGTTGGAAATGACAAAAGATATCAAAAAAACTTTCCAGTCTTTTCTCGTCATCCCATTGTACTGGTGAGCGCCTTGTCTTAAGTAAACGACGCAGACAAACGGATCCCAGTAGACGGAGATGGCTAATACAACCACCATGTCCCCTTTTGATAGAATCCATTTGAGAATTCCGTGAAAAATCCCGGTTTCTTCCGCGTCTCTTACTTCTTTTATAGTCTCAATCCCCAACCAGTCCACCTTACACCAATCGTAAAACAAAATGGTAAAGTAACAGACCAGTAAAGAAAGCAGCCACATGACTGCCGCTCCCCAGATAAGTCCGAGGAACCATAGGACTGATGGGTATAATACGAGATTAAACCCTTTCACCATTAGGAAGTTGGCCGTATGGCCAATTCCCCATAAACCAATGCATCTTTTCCAAGACGAAAGATTTTGAGAGACCATTGTCGACCCCCTTTCCTTTGTTTAAGGTTGATTTTACTGCATACTGTCTGCCACCAATTGTAGCATAAAAAATGCCTACATGTCAATAGCTGAGAATTATATTTTCTCTTTTCAAATACTCAATAATCCCCTGTCGCACGAACCAAGTAAAATAAGTACTAAAATAGAAAAGCTCATTTTCTCGCCCCATACCATCACATTACTTCTTAATTTTGATTGAGTTGATCATAAATAAAGGACCATATATCAGCATATTGTTCTACGTATTTATTAATACCATTTGCCCCGCCATGACCAGCATTTTCTTCAACTCTTAATAAAATTGGGTTAGATGTCTTTGATTTTTTTTGTATTTTTGCTACAAACTTATAAGCATGCATCGGATGCACTCTATCATCTTGTTTTGCCGTGAGAACAAGAACGGCCGGGTAAGATATACCTGTATTGATATTATAATAGGGACTAAATTTCAAAAGATTCTTTAAATGTTTTTTGTTGTTTGGATCGCCATAATCAGAAATCCAATATTTGCCACCGTCAAATAAATGATATCGAATCATATCCAAAACAGGCGCGCCAATAATGGCTACCTTACAAATATTTGGATGTTGAGTTATTACACTGCCAATTAAAAGTCCACCATTACTCCATCCAAAGATAGCAAGTTTGTTATAATTGGTATACTTCTTTTTTACTAGATAATTGAGCCCTGCGGTAAAATCATCAAAACTATTTTGTTTTTTAAATAGTTTTCCATCATCATGCCATTTCTGACCATATTCACCCCCGCCTCGTATATTGATTTCCACGTATATTCCGCCATCTTCCAAAAAAGGAATGATGTTTGCATGAAAATGCGGAGTTATTGAAAGACCAAACCCACCATAACCATAGACCAAAGCAGGATTATTACCATTCTCTTTTAATCCCCTTTTATACACAATAAACATAGGCACTGACGTCCCGTCCTTTGATTTAAAAAATTCTTGCCTTATCTCTACTTTTTTAAAATTAAAAGGTAATTTAGCTTGAAAAAATATTGTTGGATCTTTTTTCTCAAGAGCAAGATTAAAAATGGCTGCCGGAAAAGAATACGACGAGAACATAAAGAATAAATGATTACCTTCTTTTTCTCCTCCCATGGTTGATATGGTACCCTTTGTTGGTAGGTTAATTTTCCTCTTAAGCCTACCTTCCAAATCATAGACATAGAGTCGTGAAGATGCATTCTCCAAGACCTCAACAAAAAGTCTGTCTTTAATAAAACAGATGGACTCTTTTTTATCCTTATCTTCTCCTAAGATTGTTTTCGGAGCTAATCGACCTAGTTCTAAATTAGAAATTTTTGCTTCTTGCACTTTCCAGTTTGGTGCGCCTTTGTTTGTTAAAAAATAGACAGAATCACGATGTATATAGGCATAAGAAAGATGGTTTTCCTTTTTTAATATTTCTACTATTTTGTTATTTTTATCACTAGTTTTACCTAAAAACATTTGCGTTGTTTCTTTTTCTTTTGAAGAATTATAAACAGAAATAATAAAATATTTACCATCTTCTGATATGCTTATCGTAGGCCAATCTGTTTTCTCAGTTTTGTTTCCCAACAAACACTGATCTTTCTTAAAATTATCTCCGATCTTATGAAAGTATATTTTCATATTTAACTTTTCTTCAGTTTTTGGTGATTTTAGATTAGAGTGTCTGTACCAAAAACCATTTCCATGGCTGTTCCAACACATAAAATATGGATATATGTAATCAGGTATATGGTTTTTCAAAGTAACTTTATTTTTGACATCAAAAGTAAAGATTGAAGTTTTGTCATTACCACTTTTTGATAAAGAGTATGCCAATCTGGTTCCATTCTTATTCGGGATCCAAGATTCTAAAATATATCCAGATCTTTTGAAAATTGACTCACTATTTATTAGCAGGACTGGTTTTTTTGAACCTTTCTTTATGATGTAGACTGAACCGATTTCCTCACTTCTCTTTCTCCAACTAAAAAAAGTGTTGCCGTTTTTAATTACAGGAAGAGATTTACTTTCAACATTTTGTAGAAGTTTTATCCTTTTAACTAATGAGCTCTTGTATTTGTTTTGTAAAAAATACGCATCAGCTTTCTGTTGTTCTAATGTTAGCCACTTTCTTGTTTTTAGTGTATTTTTTTCTAAAAATTGAAAAGGGTCTGAGTTGTTTTTGTTTTGTTTACTACCTCTCATATTCATAATCATGCACTTCTGTGCATTAAAAGTGAGTAGCTTCTCGGTTCCGAAAAACTACTCACTCGTGCCCACGTATCCGACTAATTCGGACGTGGTCGCGGAAGATGCGGCGGTCTTTCCGGCGGTTTTTTATCGTTCCCCATTTTCCTCACCTCCTTTCTATATTAAAGTCTGACCTTAATATAATACAAGTAACACTCTAGTGTCAATGGCAACCGCAAATTTCCCACACTGCAGTCTTCTTATATAAAAAAGAGGGGCAGTCACCGTATAAAGCATGTGGTGACTACCCCTCTGGACCCATGGGATCAGACTGGGCGCTTTCTTAGGCGAAAGTTTTTCATCGAAAGCGTTGATCGCGCCATCTTTTTAAGACGCGATATAAATGTGCCGAATCTCCAGGGCCAACTCCTGAAATCCCACTGTTTCAAGTCGGTTGCCATTAAGCAACTGATAATGACGAGGACAAAGAAAGTTACGCGCAAAGTGATTGTCCAGTCAGGAAAATAACTTCGGGAAAGCGCTAGAACTCCAGAAAGGACAAGCAAAACAGAGACATAACCAATCCCAAGTGTCCAAGTCATGCTTGGCTTATCCTGTTCGTCATCATCTACATCTGGGATACCGGAGGGGTACAAAGCCCTCGATACACAACCGATGTAGACAGCGGTCGAACACAACACGAGAAAAAGTATCCCGAAGATTGACCCGATAAAAACCATAATCCACCGCCACGAAATCAGTGCCAAAATTTCCATTGTTTTTTGTCTCCTTTCAAACAAGTATTTGCACTAAAAACAACAATAAAACAAGAACATTACCTTTTATTAATTGTACATAAATTATTCCACAAGTCAATGCGTCAAAATTTATGGTATGGTAATAGCGTTCAGGGCCTATAGTTCAGTGGCAGAACGTAGCATTCGCATTGCTGAAACGGCGGTCCGATTCCGCCTAGGTCCACTGCTTCGCCGAGGCTTCGCAGTGCACAGCACTAATTGGTAAGTTAATAAATGTTATCCTTTGGATACCTTGTGCCTCTTTTTATAAAATTGGTTTCAACATTTTTCAGAGTAAATTTTTCTTTGAAATACTTGGTCAAAAAATCGGTATCCATACCGTTTCGGCAGCTGTAAACATCAACGCTGACAAAACCGCGCAGAGGAAAGGTATGAATACTGATATGGCTTTCGGCAATAATGACAAAACCCGTCCAACCGCCGGGATCTTTGTTATCATTACTCGGCGCATTGACCACTTGTGGCTCTACCAAAACTTCCATACCGAGCAAACTTGGAAGAGTATTAAGAATCTCTAATATAAGATTTTTATTATCTAAAAAAATTTTGTTTCCACCATAACCGTCGATAGTTAAATGTTCTCCAAAGTGCATTGGGGTCATTATAACCCTAATTTCTTTAATTCTTCAACAATTTTATGAGCTTCTTTAGAAAGTTTTTCCGGTATTTGAACGGAAATACGAATATATAAATCACCGCGACTCTTGGAACCTGCGCCATGCGGCACTCCCTTACCCTTCACTCGCAGAATACTTCCGTGTTTAGTACCAACTGGTATCTTCAGAGTAATTTCTCCATCGAGGGTATGAATAACTTTTTCTGCACCAAGAAGCGCTTCGGTCAGCTTAACATCCAAATCCATGATCAAGTTATATCCTTCTTTGCGAAGATATGGATGCTTTCTGACATGCACTTTGACATAAAGATCTCCCGGCACTCCCCCGTCCAAAGTTTCTCCCATCCCTGAGAGTCGGATCATTTGGCCGCTATCAATACCGGGCGGGACATTAATAGACACCTCTTTTTGCTTCACGAATTTGGAATTAATTACCACTTTTCTCTCCGCGCCGAACACCGACTCTTGGAAAGAAAGTTCGATATCCACTGCGATATCCCGTCCGCGTCTCACACGACGACCGCCAAAAATACTTGAGAGAATGTCTCCCAGATCCTCCGTATCGAAACCGGTATTTTTAAAACCTGAGAAATCAAACCCTAAACCAGACGAATCAAAACCTGCGCTTCCTTGGAATCCGCCAGTGCCGGTTGCACCAAAAGCGTCATATTGAGCGCGCTTCTTTTTATCGGAGAGCGTAGCATAAGCCTCGCTTGCTTCCTTAAACTTTGCTTCATCACCGCCAGACTTGTCTGGATGATGAACATGCGCCAGTTTACGAAAGGCCCTTTTTATTTCCTCCTCGCTCGCATTCTTATTGACTCCTAGAATTTTATAGTAATCTTTCATTTATTATTATAATGATATTTATTTGATTCTAGCATACTTGACATAGATTATCAAGTATGCTATCATGGTGGGTAGAATTAAATCTCTCGACAAGGAGGAAACCGTGGACAAGTTCTTTGCTGGAGGTGTTATGACCTTGATTGTTCTCGTCGTGGTGGGCTACGTCTATGTAATGACCCCACCGTGGGTGAAGAAGGATCTGATGGATAATGCCGCTGTGGCGGTCGGGCGTCAGGTCGTAGAGAAGAGTGATTGTGGTCAGATAGTGAGGGTAAGAGTGTACAAGAGACCAACCTTCAGCACCTTCCCGCCAGATATACTCTTCACCTCGTACAAACATCATGTTGTACTCGAAGATGGACGAAATAGGACATTCGATAGCTATTCTATCTACCGGGTCGGTTGGACCCACTGCATCTTCTGGACCGAGTACATCAAGTGATGGTCAAGTCCCGCTTCAAACAAGGCCTCGTGCCTGTTTGGACGGGGCTTTTGTTTTGTCTAAACTTTTGGTTCCGTATCGTCTTTCTTCTCTTCTTTGACTTCCGCATCTTTGACCTCGGGTTCGCCAGATTTTTGACCGGAAGAATCAGCGGGAGGATTCTTACTCATATACTCACCAATCCTCTGCATTTCCGACGAAAGAGCCCCAGTGGCGGATTTGATAGAGTCCAAAGCGCCGGAATCTTTCTCCTTCTTTAAAGCAGTTATTTTATCATTGACCGCAATCTTAATATCTTCCGGAACACCGGCGTTATCTTTCAGAGATTTTTCCGCCGTATAAATCAGCTGTTCGGCAAGATTTTTAGCATCTACCAAATCTTTTTTCTTCTGATCTTCTGTAGCATTAGCTTCTGCATCCCTTTGCATCTTCTCAATCTCATTTTTCGACAAACCGGAACTTGCTTCTATTCTAATGGACTGCTCCTTGCCAATCGTTTTGTCTTTGGCTTTGACATTTAGAATACCGTTAGCATCTACATCAAAGGTGACTTCTATTTGAGGCATACCGCGTGGAGCGGGCGGAATACCGTCAAGAATAAATCGACCGAGAGATTTGTTGTCGGCGGCCATGGCGCGCTCACCTTGCACAATATGTATTTCGACGGAAGTCTGACTATCAGCCGCGGTTGAGAATATTTGTGATTTTGCGGAAGGAATAGTGGTGTTTTTCTCGATGAGCTTAGTTGCCACCCCACCCATCGTTTCAATTCCTAAAGAGAGAGGAATCACATCGAGTAAAAGCACATCTTTGACATCGCCGCGGAGAATTCCTCCTTGGATAGCGGCGCCGAGCGCCACCACTTCGTCCGGATTTATGGATTTATTCGGTTCTTTCCCAAAAAACTTTTTGACCGCCTCTACGATAGCCGGCATGCGCGTCTGACCTCCAACCAAAATCACCTCATGTAAATCACCTATTTTGAAAGGAGATGCTCCCATGGCTCGTTTAGTAATATCCATGGCTCGATTGATAAACTCTCCGGACAGTTCTTCAAGTTTTGCTCTTGAAAGTTTCAGAAGCAAATGTCTTGGACCGGATGCATCGGAAGTGATGAAGGGTATATTAATTTCGGTTTCTGTTGCGGTGGAGAGCTCAATCTTGGCCTTCTCGGCAGCTTCGTCGAGTCTTTGGAGCGCTAGGGCATCCGTTCTGACATCAATACCGGACTCCTTCTTGAATTCTTCTGCAATATAATTGAGAATCTTTTGATCAATATCTTTGCCTCCTAAATGAGAATCGCCATCAGTGGATTTTACTTCGACCACATCATCTCCCACTTCAAGAATGGAAACGTCAAAGGTGCCGCCCCCAAAGTCAAAGACGGCAATTTTTTCATTCTTCTTTTTGTTAAAACCGTAGGCTAAAGCCGCGGCAGTCGGTTCATTAATGATACGCTTAACGTCCAGTCCGGCAATTTGACCTGCATCCTTGGTGGCCTGACGCTGCGAATCGTTAAAATAAGCCGGCACAGTGATAATGGCCTCCGTAATTTTTTCTCCCAGTTTAGCTTCGGCATCTGTCTTTAATTTTTGAAGAATCATGGCAGAAATTTCCTCCGGACGATAATCCTTATCAGACATTTTCACCAGAACTCCACCAGTCGAACCGGTCTTCACTTCAAAAGGCACCGTGGCCTTATCTTTCTGTACAGCAGGATCGGAAAAAGTGTGACCGATAAACCGCTTAATGCCAAAAATTGTATTTTTAGGATTAGTAACTGCCTGACGTTTGGCTAAAAGACCCACCAAGCGATCACTTGTTTTAGAAATAGCAACAATAGAAGGAGTGGTGCGCGCTCCTTCGGCATTTTCTATAATTCTCGGCTGGCCCGCTTCCATCACCGCTACAGCCGAATTTGTGGTGCCGAGATCAATACCAATTATTTTTGCCATATATTTTGTAAATTAATTTGTAATAAATTCTCCCACTTTTACCTTTGCCGGACGAATCATTTTACCATTCAATCTATATCCCTTCCGTAAAACCTCGAGTACTTTATGGTCTTCTTCACGCTTATCCGTCGGAATCATGGTCAGCGCCTCGTGTTCTTGCGGACTGAAGATCTTGTTGATTGGATCAAGTTCCTCTAGACCATTAGCCTTAAGCACCGCCGTCAGTTGATTATATAGGGGCTCAAAATCTTTATGACCCTGAACAAGAGCTATATTAAAACTATCGAGCACAGGAATCAATTCCTCAATTAAAGATAAGTTAGCAAACTTGATAAATTCAAGTTTAGATTCTTCATCGCGCCTGCGAAGATTGGTAAAATCCGCTTGCGCCCTCTGCCAACCATCCAGATATTCTTTAGCCTTAATTTCAGCCTCTTTTAAACGCATTCGAAGCTTTTTCAACACCTCGGATGAAGCTGTTAAATCCGGATCGTCCTCTATTACGATATCGTCATTTTCCTCTTTCATATTCATTAACCCATTTATCTCTTACTCCACTTCGGAGCCTTACGGGCTTTCTTGAGACCGAATTTTCTACGTTCTTTAGCGCGAGGATCACGCTTGAGAAAACCTTTAATCTTTAACTTTGTACGTAAATTAGGGTCAAAAGAAACGAGCGCTCTGCCTAAACCATGTCGCAGGGCATCGGCCTGCGAAGCAATGCCTCCTCCATTTAATTTGGCTGATACCGTAAATTTATCTTCCGTATTATCAAAAATAGATAAAACGGTTTTCTGAAGGATAGGGGTGGCAAAATATTTTTCTAATTCTTTTTCATTGACGAAAATAGAGATTTTTGAAGCAGGAGTAATACGCACCCTGGCCACAGAAGTTTTCCTTCTCCCTACCGCCTCTATATACTTGTCAGTTTTTTCTGCCATATATTAAGGTTTGATTTTCAAGTTCTTCATCATTTGAGCGCGCAATTTATTTTTTGGAAGCATACCATAGACAGCTCGACGCAACACTTCTTGGGATCCTTTGTTTTTGATCATATAATCCTGAGAGCGTCTCTTAAGATTTCCAGGAAAACCGGAGTGAGAAGAATACATTTTGTCTCTTAATTTTTTGGCGCTAAATATCATTTGAGAACTGGAAATTACTTCCACTTCAATATCCGGAATACGATTTCTGGCAAAATCCGTTCGATTTTTACCCATGAGAAAACCCGCCACCTCCGTAGCCACTCTGCCCGGCACTCTTCCTTTTGCATCTATAACGTGTTTGTTCATTTGTGGTGAATTTATCGGACTATACAAATTCTATAATAGCCATCGGGCTCGCATCAGTCATTCGCGACCCCAGCTTGGTGATACGCGTATAACCCCCCGATCTATCTTTATATGCTACAGAAAATTTTTCCACAATTTTTTTGGCAGCCTCAGGACCAATCCGACTCTCAAGAATACGACGAGAAGCAATGGTTTGCTTTTTCCCCAAAGTAACAAGCTTCTCCATATAAGGACGAAGTGACTTGGCCTTAGATTCTGTGGTTTCGATTTTACCCCTTAAGGCAAGTGAGTATGCCAATGACTTGAGAAGAGCATTTCTCTGATTTTTTTCGCGCCCGAATTTTCTATTGGTATTATGATGTCGCATAATTTTTTAATTATTTCAACGTGATACCAAATTCTCCCAAGGCCTTTTTAATTTCTTGGATACCTTTAGCCCCAAGACCGTCAATTTCAAGCAAGTCCTTCTCTTTTTTGCGTGCCAGACCTCCCACTGTACGAATATTAGCAAGAGAAAGCGCACTTCGTGTACGGGGAGAGACATCTAGAGATTCTATGCGTGTCTTAAGCACTTCCGGATCCACCGCTGATTTAGTAACTGGATTGCGAGTTTCCCGAGCGTTTTTTTCTTCAATTACCGGCTTATCTTCTTTGAAACCGACAATGGCCTTCAATTGATCTATCATGATTCCAATAGCGGAAGAGAGAGCGACAGAAGGAGAAATGGTACCGTCAGTTTCGATAAACATCCTTAGCTTATTGAAATCGGTTCTATCTCCCACACGCATATTTTCTACTTCATAACTGGCCCGACGAATAGGAGTAAAGATACCATCGAGGGCGATGGTGCCGATATCAACGCGAGACTTCTCAATCATTTCTTTAGGCATAAAACCGAGACCTTTTTCAGCCTTAATTTCCATCTCAAGCGTCGCATTTTTACCGACAATAGTGGTAATAATCTCATCTGGAGTAAGAATTTCTACTTGGCCAGGAATTTCCAAATCAGAGGCTCGCACTACTTTCTCCCCTGCCTGTGTCGATGAGCCTTTTACCTTAAGATAAAGAGTCTGGGGCTCGTCGGTAGTAAAACGCATTCGAATTTTTTTAAGATTTAATAGGATGGTAACAACATCCTCCTTCACACCATCCAAGACAGTAAACTCATGATTAACACCAGCAATCTTAACCGAGGTAATAGCCACTCCGGGCAGAGAAGAAAGAATGATGCGACGAAGACTGTTTCCAAGAGTGTGGCCGTAACCGGGGTAAAGGCCATCGATTTCGAAAACACCATTCTTTCTCTCTTCGGAGACAATTTTCGGCTGTGATGGTAAAAGTATCATGTAATCAGTCATAAAATATAAAAATTAAGGTTTAAATTATAACACTATCTATTATAGAATTCAATTACCGTTCCGAGATCAAAAACATTTTCTCGAACAATATAAATTGACTGTCCTAAGACGGTTGCCTGCTTACGCTCGGCATCAATTTGAAGCCAAGCAGGTACCACTATCGTTTTCATTCTCTCCTCGACTTCTCCAAAAAGAGGACTTGAGACGGAACTAGGGCGAAGATTTATGACATCTCCCTCCGAAAGAAGCATGGAAGGTATGCTAGCACGTTTGTTATTTACCACGATATGACCATGATTTACCGCCTGCCGAGCCTGGGCGCGTGTTTTGGCCAAGCCAGCCCGATACACAATATTATCAAGCCGACTCTCAAGAATCCCAAAAAGTTTCTGAATGGGATCCTTGGTACGAAGAGCTTTGTTGACGTAAATTCTAAACTGCGCCTCGCTAAGACCGTAACTGTAACGGGCCTTTTGTTTTTCGATAAGTTCATGACCAAATTCGCTTTGAGATTTTCTTCGGCCCCTTTTGTCATTTTTTTCTCTGCGAGCGAGAGAGAGCGCGTATTTTGGGGTCTGGGTTTTTTCAAAGATTGGCGCGCCCAGACGTCTCGCTATTTTGTATTTAGGTCCTATTTTCATGGTGTTGATATTTAAAATTAGAAAAATTATGTGCGCCTAGGTTTGGGTGGTTTAGGACCATTGTGCGGCACAGCTGTTTTGTCTTGGATTGTAATCAAATTTATACCTTTAGAAATAAATCCCCGAATGGCAGACTCTCGACCAGAACCGACACCACGAACAATCACTTTTACCTCCTTGACACCTAAGGTTTGCGCCTTGAGCGCCAAAGCTTCCCCTACCTTTGCGGCCGCAAAGGGTGTTCCTTTTTTCGCTCCTTTAAAACCCAAACTTCCGCTTGAAGACCAAGCAAGAGTGTTACTTTTGTTATCCGCGAGCATTAGTTTGGTATTGTTGTATGTGGACTCAATATAAAGAATACCGGAATCAATATGTCTTTTACCAGACCTCTGTTCTTTGACAATTTCTGCTCCGACGGGTTTTTCTTCTACTTTATCCTCGACTGTGGCTATTTTTTTCTTTCCCATTTTTATATCTACTGTTTATATTTTTACGTTACTAACTATTTTTTTTCTGCAACCTTGCGTCCTGTACCCATCGTCTTCCTTACACCTCGCTTCGTGCGAGCATTGGACTTGGTACGTTGGCCATGCACAGGAAGGTTACGCATGTGACGCAGTCCTCGATAAGATTTTATTTCTTTGAGCCGTTTGATATTTCCGGTTACTTCCCTTTTCAAATCACCTTCTAGAGTCAGACTTTCAATTACTGAACGAATTCTATTTTCTTCTTCTATGGTGGTTTCTTTGGGCCTCTTTCCAAAAGGTATACCAGCTTTTGTCAGAATAAATCTGGCTCTGGGACGACCAATACCAAAAAGTGTCGTAAGACCGATTTCAAGACGCTTTTCCTCTGGGATGGTGATACCGAGTATTCTCATTTAACCTTGTCTTTGTTTATGTCGCGGATTGGCTTTACAGGTTACGTAAACATAGCCCCTTCTGCGGACTATTTGACATTTTGCGCATAGTTTCCTGACCGATGCCTTAACTTTCATAACAAGCCTGCATTCTAACCCGATTGCATTTATTTGTAAACCACTACCGCTCTATTATTCATAAGTTCCCAATCAGAATTAAATTCTTTCGTATTCATATTAATCAGACCGTAAATAGGGTCAATGAGAATCACTTTTTTGGGATTATCCGGTTTTCCCACAAAACCTATTAACACTCGTGCATGCTCTCCAGGTTGCACTTCAACGGTCTTACCTTCAATAGTCTTCCATGATATCAGTTTCTTTCTTGAAAGCAGGCCCCAGACAATAACTGGATTGCCTGACAGTACCTCTTTTAAAGCTTTGGTTAAATTAGCATTTTCAATAATAGCCGCTTTTCTATAATTCAAAGCTAAATCAAGAATGGGTTTTTCATAAACACCAAAACCCGTGCGGTCAAAAATAGAACCGTTAATATCACCGATAAATCCTTTCTCCGGATCACCCCAAATACCATTCGGGGATATTGGATCTCTGGTATCAAATGCTAATTTATGCACCAATTCCTCTTCCGAGACATATGTGCCGTGATAAGCAAGGGCTGTTCTTAACGCCGCCACTTCGCAGGTTAGACCGTTTTCTTGTTTGTAATACGGCATCGAAAGAGAAAAGGATTCATCTTTTTGCGGTAATACCAGCGCCAAGCCGATGCCCATGGAATAGAGAATTGTTTTCACCAAATATTCCAGACGACTTAATTTGTGATAAGAGGAATTTTCGCGAGTAAACAAAAAAATAAGAAGTATCAATAAAATACATGACGCAACCGTTCTAAATTTTTTGTGAGATTTCCTCGAGACCATGAGCAAAAATGTTAAGAAGACAACTTAAAGCCGTTTGATAATACGGGCCTTGCCGCCATACGGTTCAAGCTCAAGTAGCACTCTATCTCCCACTAAAACTCTAATACGATGTAGACGCATTTTTCCGGAAAGATACGAGAGTATTTCTTTTGTTTCATTTGATTCCGCAGTGGAATCGGATTCTTCGTCCAATTTGACACGAAACATAATATTGGGCAGAGATTCGACGACAACTCCCGTTCTTTCTAAATTCGAAGCTTTGCTTTGCGACATATATTACCTAGCGGACAATTTTTTCAGAGATATATTGGCACCATCTTCAGGGAACGAACTGTTCCAAAAGGGTCTGATCGTGGCAGTGGCTTTTATAATAGTCGGATAGTTATTGAGAATAGAAGGAAGATCTCTTTTGCTTTTCCCAATTAAATCTGATTTGAGTGCCACTTCGTCTACACGCCATATTGCTATTGCTTCTCCTTGCACGGAAAATCTGATTTCGTCTGAAGGTATTGAGTCTGTGGCAGTATTGTTGATGAAAGCAAAGCCGAGTGAATCAAGTTCAACAATATCGACTGACTCGCCAATTGCCAACATAATCTTATCCGCAACCAAGCGATTGGCCAAATCAACCTTTTTAAATATAATGCCGGACAAATCAGCGTGCATATTTATCATGACACTGTTTTCATTATCGGAATCAGTTTGAGGTAAATCCCAGAAAGTCACCGAGGAAAGAGAAGATAATAAAATGAAATCTTCCGGCACTTGCGCCTTGGCTTCAGAAATAAGCTCCTCTTTTAACAGTTTTTCAAGTTGAGATTTTGCCGCAACTTCGTCTTCATTCTTTATGGCTCTTTCCCCGGCAATAGCCCCACCGGACATATTGGTCTTGGAACGAGCATAAACAGACGAGAAAAGCGACGTACCCTTAAGACCAGGAAGAATGAAATCAGTAAGACCGATGTTAAATTCTTTTCCTGGACGTTCCGCATACACCACAATTTCCAGAGTGCCTGGGTTTTCTTTGCCGCCAATCACCTTCTTTTCCGGCACGGTAATAGCATCGGGCACTTGATAAACTTGGCCGTCTGGAGTTTCAAAACGCGTTGTTGCCCTGAATCTTTGTTCCGTTACACTAGTGTTATAAATAATAATAGTTCCACTGGCTTTTTTCTCCTCGCTGGTTTCTCCAGACGCAGATACTTTCATGCCTCTTTCTCCGGAAAGTTTAACAACGCTAAAAAGAAGATTGTCTTCGCCGGCTTTATGCGCTGTGTACAAATCGCCATTGAAAGACACTGCTTGAGATTTTGGAACATAAGCTAAAGTGGCACCATTAAATATAGACATTATGGCAAACACGAGTATTAAAAGAGCTATACCGCCCGCGATCCACTTGCGTCTACCTCTACCGCCGATATAAGGAGTTTCCTTCGGTGGAATATTAAAGTTCTCGCGCGGTGAACCATTAAATTGGTTAGTTTCTTTTGGTACAGGCGAAACACCATGCCTTTCAAATCTGCGGCGTCCTTCCGGGATAGGAATATCTCTAATGCTTCTTTTTCGATCTGAAACAATGATGTCTTCAATATGTTTCGGCATGCTCAAAATTATAACTTATTTTTTAAATTTATGCTCTCCACTAGAACGCGAGAGAGCTTGATGTTTTCTCATTTCCGCATCAAACACAGCACGATCAATAGACACACCCTTCTCTTTAGCAAGCTCCTCGGTTAATTCTATCGGGAAACCGTAACTTGTGAAGAGCACAAACGGGTCCACACCTTTATCAAATTGTTTGAGGCCTGATTCCAAAGTGTTGCTAAATTTCTCGATTTCCGCCGAAATAATTTTTTTTGTTTCCGGATGAAAAATATAAAGTCCTTGATAACTATTGTGGTGAGTAACAACGTCCACCGCAGCATTTATTATTTCGAGACTACTTCCTATTTTGTGCGCGTGAACATAGGCGCGACGAAGAAGTCGCCGTAGAATGTATCCTCTATCGGTATTCGACGGCAAGACACCGTCATTTATTATAAACACCGAAGTGCGAATATGATCAGCAATAACTCGTTGGGAATGAGCGTTATCTGAATTCGATTTATCCAAAATCGCCATGATTGGCAGAAAGAGGTCGGTTTCAAAAATATTATTTTTATTTTGGAGAGCCATAGTTAAACGTTCCAGTCCCGCGCCTGTATCAACATTTTTTTGTAAAAGTTTGTTTGTAATTTGACCGTTCTTTTTTTCATACTCCATGAACACATCGTTCCAAATTTCCACCACCTTCTGTTCCGTATCGGCTTTTTGATATTCCTCTTTAGTTAAATTTCCCAAACCATGAGGGGTGATGTCGTAGAACATCTCGGTATCGGGGCCACAAGGACCGTTTTCTCCCACACCCCACCAATTAGATTTTGCTCCCATGAAAAAAATTCGGTTCTCCGGCACGTATTTCTGCCAAATTCTGAATGCTTCTTCGTCTTTAGGAGCATTCTTATCACCTTCAAATACCGTAATGTAAAGTCGTTTTGGATCAATGCCAAATCCTTTTTCCTTATCCGTCAATAACTCAAAACTCCATTGAATTGCGTCTTCTTTAAAATAATCCCCCATAGACCAATTACCCAGCATTTCAAAAAAAGTATCGTGAGTATTGTCGCCAACTTCTTCAATATCTTGCGTACGTACACATTTCTGAATATTAACCAAACGTTTACCCAGGGGATGTTTTTGTCCCATAAGATATGGCACCAGAGGTTGCATTCCCGCGGTGGTAAAAAGTACCGAAGAATCATTCTCCGGCACAAGCGAAGCCGAAGGGATAACTTTATGTCCCCGCTTTTCAAAAAAGGCCAAGAATCGTCGTCGAATTTCTTCGGAGCGCATATCTGAAACAATATAACACAATTAGATTAGAGTCTTAAGTACCTTAAAATCTTCTTTAAGGGTATCGAGCAGATGCTGATTGTAAATTGCGGCAGCGGGGTGATAAAGAGGAATGAATTTAAAGGTCAGACCTTGAGAATTTATATCTAAGGTCTGACCTTGGAAGACTTTGCCGTGTAATTTACTTATAGAATCCAGTTCCCATTCAAGACCATATCTCGTCATCACATATTGCATTGAGAATCGACCGAGCGTTGCTACCACTTTCGGTTTAATAATTTCAATCTGACGATCCAAAAACGGCGCATAGATTTCTATCTCGTCGGGATACGGATCGCGATTACCTGGTGGACGATCTTTGACAATATTAGTCACGTACACATCCTTCCTGTCTATGCCAACAGAAGTTAAAAGTATGTCCAAGACCTTTCCTGCCCGCCCGCAAAACGGCTTGCCGGTCTTGGCTTCGTTTTCCCCTGGTGCCTCGCCGATAAACATTATGTCAGCTGAATGATTTCCTTCTCCTATTACCGGGAAATACTTGTTCTTTACTCGTTCGGCATAAAGCGGTGAGGCCACAAGACCAATAATCTCGTTCTTAATTTTTTTTAATTCTTCATCACAATTCATTTATTTCGTTCATGACGGGTTCTGTATTAAAATTTTTGCCGAGAAATTCATTCAATAATTTTGGATTCTTTTTTATGTCTGAGCAAAGCACAGTTCTGTTTTCCAAAAGTGCTTTTTTGTCGTTGGTTGAGAGCGAAATCAGACAAGTGATCGGGTGAAGCGCCTCGCTTTCAATCATATCCTGCAGACTTCCTTTTTCAGGATAATTCCACCCGATCATAGTCAGATTCTGACAGATTCCATAATGAATAGCAGTGCTTGAGAACTTGGTATTGGTCACAAGCCAACAGCCAGTAATGTGCCGATTTGAAGCGCCATAATCAAAAACATTGTCGCGCAAATCATCAAATCTTGCCTTAATATAGAGAACTACTTTCAAATCGGATTTTGTACCCAGATCATTATGAAACTTTGCTTCAATCATTATTAGTTCTTTTTCGTTGTAAGCCACCACGTCAACTTCGTGCGCCACACATTCGCCAAGCACAGTTTGACGAGTCTGACATTTGTAACCCTTGGCTTCAAGCACTTTGGCAATAAAATCTTCAAACGGAAAACCTGACGGTCCGAGATCCATCACTGCTCGGCGGAGAGAATAACTTCTAGCAATCGGTTTGCTTATTTTCTGAAGTACAGAAAAGGCGTGTCTGTAAATATCGTTAGTAGTCATTTCGTTGTGAAGCTCTGGCCAGATATGCGACCTTACTTGTTCTACGGCTTCTTCCGTCGCGCCAGCATGAAAAAGAGAGGCCATGAGCTTCTCTTCATCAAAAATTTCCCGCTCCCCGTTCGCCTTGAGAACTGTTACTTGTTTGCTTAGTTGTGTCATTTCATCATTATACCTCACAAAACTACTTCAATATTATCCATTAATACAAAAAGAAAGCCGCCCCAGAGAGAGGTCGGCTCCTTTGTGGCGGCAATGTTCGAGTGATATTTATTTCGTCAAGTCGCGTGACCCGGTTTCCACGCCATCACGGAAATTATGACCATCATCTGGCAGTTCACTCTGTTCACACCATCTTTCATGGATTATGAACTCGAGCGTACCCTGGACAACTTTAATACCGTTTTTTTCGAAGACCGGTTTGAGGAAATCAAATCCTTTGTCAATTATTGGATCAAGGAACACCCATGGCTTATGGGGATGGGCACGGAGGGCTTCCGAGATGCGTTCGGCGGCATTATCAATGTTCGCAGTACAGCGAACCCAATCATGTTCATTGACAATGGAAAAAATTTCTAAGTCCTCATGTTCGGCAATATACTTGAGGACTTCATGCACGCTGGAGGTTGCTGCGGAAGCTAAAGTCCACCCCATATGCATACCCCTCAGTCCGCTTTTTAGAGACGACCGCCAAAAAATGTACCGACCGTCTTCCATTTGTCCATTTTCACAGACTCTATCGGAGAGGCCAAGCACCAGTACACGAGTGTATTTTTTTATTTCTGAATACCTCATCACTAACCTCCTTAACAAATTAAGAGAAATTTGAACGACACATACAATTCTGGCATTATAATAGCATGTGGAAGACATTTTGTAAATGACCAAATCTATTTGATTATACTATCCATCACTCCGCCGCCGAGACAAGCGCTTGCGCCATCCTTATCAAGATCGCCGTAAAACACTATTGATTGGCCTAGGGACAATCCGCGCACTGGTTCTCTAAACTCCACCTCCACCCTGTCAAAAGCTAAGCTTTTGACAGTAACTGGGAGTTTGTTTCCGCGGTATCGTATTCGGGCAAATAGTTGTCGTGTTTTAAATTCATTGATCCAATTTACACCCTTAACCACAATTCGTGTCGGTGAATGTAATACCATCTCCAGCTCATTATTTGAAACAGTGAGAGTATTCGCCTTCATATCTTTGGATAAAATATAAAACGCTCCTTCCTCCGGTGACCTCTTGGTGATTTCGAAACCGTGTCTTTCTCCTATGGTATAAAGCAAGGCGCCCTTGTGAGTACCGATGATATCGCCGCGAGTATTTAGTACCTTGCCCGGTTTGGTTTTAATAAAATGAGAAAGAAATTCATCCATCGATACATCGCCGATAAAACAAATCCCCTGACTATCTTTCTTCTCAGAAACCGGCAGATGATACCTACGGGCCAGTTTTCGCACTTCGCCTTTCTCTAAATCACCGATGGGAAAACATGTATGGGATAAATCATTTTGATTGAGAGTCCAGAGAAAATAACTTTGATCCTTTCCTCTATCTTTCCCCTCTTTCAGCAAATATCGATACAGAGGTTTAACCTTTGTAGTCCCAAGGTTAAACCTCTGTATTTGAGAATAGTGTCCGGTGGCAATAAAATCTGCCCCCATTTCTCGAGCCTTTTTCCAAAACGCGCCAAATTTAATTTCTCTGTTGCAAAGCACGTCTGGATTCGGTGTCCGGCCGACCTTGTATTCGGCCACCATCTTGTCCGCTACATCCTTTTTATACTCCTTTTCAAAATCAAAAAAGAGAAACGGGATATCAAGCGCAATCGCCACTTTCATCGCATCGCGTCTCTCGTCTCTCCAATTGCAAGGCAAAAAATCCGGTTGCCAGACTTTTATAAATACACCCGTGACGTTGTAACCGGCTTTCTTCAAAAGCGCGGCGCTGACCGCGGAATCCACACCTCCAGATAAACCTACAAAAATTTTACGATGAGAGGTATTTGGTAATGTTTTTTTTATGTTCATCGAAAGTCTTGGCATAATGCATTTCCCCGTCCTTGCCTGTCAAGAAATACAGATATGGAGTTGGAGTTGGATGAATGGCCGCCTCAATCGAGACAAGACCGGGATTATTGATGGGACTTTTCGGCAAACCGACATACTTATAAGTGCCGATCTCCGAATCAACTTGCAAGGGCATACCCAGATCAAATCGTTTCCACAATATGTCGGAGGCCATTTCTCGATCTTCTTTAGTATCTGTTTCTGCTTCGAGAAGTGAGGCCATAATAATAATTTCTTCTAAGGTTCTGCCTGAAGATTTAATATCTGGCAAAATAGAAGAAATTTGACGAATAAAATTATCATTAAGCAGTTTAATGGTTGAGGATGCGGTTGCAGTGACGGGTATAAAATAGGTATCCGGAAATAGATATCCTTCTGGGGCTGAAACTAGAAAACTCTCGCGATTAAAGGATTGGAATTTATTGTCAAAAAGCGAAGCAATCTTTGTGACAGTAAAACCTTCTGGAATAGTTAGTTTAACTGTCTTTACACCATACTTTCCGTGAAAAAATCTCCAAGCGATAAAAAAAACATTTTCAGGAGCAGACATTAAATATTGACCGGCTTTCATATTGCGCCCGCCGCCAAGTATGATGGCAATCGTCCGAAACCAAAACGGGGAGCGGATTACTTTTTCCTCCTTTAATTTTTCCGTCAAAGAGTAAAGTCCAATTCCTTCTGGAACAGTAATCATCGCGCCCGAAGGAAATGTAAACGGAGAAGTAGTAAAAAAAGAACCAATTACGAATAAAATGATACCAATAAAAGAAAGATATATTCTCAACATTAGACGGGTAGATTTGCCGGCGCTTCCGTTTTCTTCGACTCCACGCGTATGAGGGTCGGGGTTGTAACAGTAGCTCCGGGAAAATGAAAGATTGTGGCCAATTCTTCGACTGTTAAGACGTACGGTTTACCAAAAACATTTTTAAACGGCGGATTAAAGACCGAGCGTCTCTTGTATGCCTCAAGTAATGTCCTTTGTCTGTATTTTCTTTTTATATCAAAAACGTCTTCCCAGGGATACACGATGCCGGGAAGAAATTTGTGCGGCCGAATATGGTTTAAAAATGTTCTCGAACCCAACTGGCGCATAGCGCCAATAATTCCGACTGTCCTGCGAACTGCTATTGTTTTGGGGGCGATATAGACCATTCTAAACATGGCATCAAACGCCAATTTGGCCGCATTTCGTTCGATAGAATCGATTGTATCACTTTGAGTTTTAGTGAGATTAAAAAGACTATTGGGTTTACCCTTTTCTGTTTCAATAAAACTTTCTTTTTTAATGAACTTGTCTATTTCTTCCTTGATATTTTCCTTCCAATCGGGTTTGGTAAATAATCGAACATCTTCAAAACCCTCTTTACGATGACCTTGGATCAAAATTTGGATCCATTGATTCTCTCCCGGTTTAAGAGTCCCCAAATATTCTAGAATGGGAGCGATTGGGTCAATTATTTCTGTCTGTTCTTTGCCTGTCTTATCAAGCCCAAAATCAATATATGTTTTGATTGGATAGATATCTGGTTTGTGCAATCGAGTCGTTATGCCGGATAGATTCATTGTTTTAGGATCAAAGATAATTTTTGTGGCATAATCTTCCACTTCCACAACCTCGGCGCCGGGATAATGAGTATAAATTCTAGATTCAATTATGCGTTTCCATTTGGGAAACGCCCAGATAAAAAATTTTACTTGCCCACCAATCGATACTATTTCAAGAGAAAAAACGTCTCTTACCGCACCCTCAAAATAAACCTCTGTCAATGTGCCTATGACATCTTCCCAGATACCATCAAGCACCATTTCCATGGCTGCTGGCGACTTTTCGGTATTTTTAGGAATTTTTATTTCCAGAAGAATACTGCCAGTTTTTTTCAACCATTCGCGCCTTTTGTAATTGATCCAAGTGTGCATAAACAGCCACAGTAGAAACACCGGCAACCAAATGGGCCAAGTGGCAGATACAATCCGCCAAACCTCCCGATAAAAATCAGTTTGAAAAAGGGCGAGAAAGTCACTAATAATCATGCTCTTAATTCTACACGGAACCTAAACGCAATGGTAGCGGCCAGAAGAATCTTTCTTAAAATACTTAGTATTCTGAAGATTTACTAAAATAGTGTTTTCCTTGACGTAGCGTTCTTTGAGAACTTTCTCTATAATCTTATCTTTCGTCAATGGACCTTCTTTTTCCAAAATCTTTTTAATAACGTCTTTAACCACACCGGACATATATCCCCATTCAGAGAGAGCATAGAGACCGCGTCCCACCAAGACAAATCTGGGATCCTTAATCAGTTCATTGTGGGTAGTAGCCACATGCGCCTTTTTATTGAAATATTGAGTAATTGCTTTGGCCACTTCTTTGAAATGAATCGGGGAACCATGTTTTCTGATTACCAGAAAGGCGTAATCGCGCATCCCCTTTGCATTAACATTTGAAGATGATGCTCGACCCCACTCCCCTAAAGGATTTTTGCCAATTTTATGGGAAATGGCGAACCAACGTTTAATCATTTCTTCATTTTTGTACTTTTCGTTCAAATCCTTTACTTCTTCAAGAAAAGAGCCGATGAGATCGCTCTCTACCACAAGTTCATCATCAGACAGCGAGGAGTATAATTTGCGGAGCGCGGATTTAATCTTTTCCGCAAGCTCTCTATCTACGTGCCAATGATGCTTGAACTCTTCGTCTGCCTTCTCGCGCTTAAACTCTTCGCCAATAATTAGTAAAAAATAAAAATGATTTTGGATACTCGGCTCTTTGCTCAAATGTTTAAGAAGATCTTTCTCGGAAATAATACCGCCAAGTGCAAGAATGGTTTCCTTCAATTCGACAAAAACCGGTTCGAGATCCTTATAGACCTTAGATTTACGAATAGTTAAAAGAGAGTGATTCTCTATTTGGCGCACCCGTTCTCTGGTAATACCATATTTCTTGCCTATAGCATCCAAGGTAAACTTGATAGCTTTGGATCCCAATCCGTATCGATTAATAAGAATATCCTGTCCACGCTTGGTTAAAACTGATAATAGCCGTTTGGTGATCTCCTTGGGTTTGAAGTTTAGGGCAATTTTTTCGCTCATGTTTCTCTCATTTGTATCACCTATATAAAGAAGTGTCAAGACAAGTTTCGAATCAGGTTACAATGCTGACAATTTTCCCAGGTATCATAATAATCTTCTTGGGATTTTTTCCACCAAGCCATTTTTGAACCTCTGACAGAGCCAAGACGTTTATTCTTATTTCTTCCTCACTTTGACTGCGAGTAACAAGCAAATTAGCTCTCACCTTACCATCAACTTGCACAGCCAAATTTACTTCATCTTTTACCAATTTCTTCAAATCGTAAGTCGGCCAACTTTGGACATGAATGGAATCTTTGTGTCCGAGAGATGCCCATAATTCTTCGGTAATATGCGGAGCAAAAGGCGCAAGAAGTAAAATTAAAGTCTCGAATTCTTTTTGGAAAATTTCTTTTTGCTTATCCAGAGCATTGACGTAGATCATCAGAGCAGACACCGCAGTATTAAATCCCATAGACTCTATATCGTCAGATACTTTCTTAATCGTTTGATGCATCAAGGTCTCGCTCTTTAAGGTCAGACCTTTGGAAACTTTGGATTGAAGCCGCCAGACCTTCTCCAAAAATCTCCGCGGACCAACAAGCGCATCTTCGCTCCAAGCAATGGCTTGTTCGAATGGACCCATAAACATCTCGTAGAGCCGCAGGGTGTCCGCACCAAAACGTTCTGCTATAGTGTCGGGATTAATGACATTGCCTTTTGATTTACTCATCTTCTCTCCCCCCTCGGCTAAAATCAGTCCGTGAGAAGTACGTTTCTTGTATGGTTCGCTCGTGGGAACAAGTTTCAGATCATAAAGAAATTTGTTCCAAAAACGCGAATATAAAAGATGAAGCACCGTGTGTTCCATACCGCCGTTATACCAGTCAACCCCGCCATGGCGGGGCAAGTCGCCATCCAGCCAATATTTCAGTTTATCCAGAGATGCAAATTCTCTATCATTAAACGGGTCGCAATAACGTAGGAAATACCAGGATGATCCGGCCCAATTTGGCATGACGTCAGTTTCCCTTTTGGCTTGTTCATTACAATTTGGACATTTGACATTCACCCATTCCGTGATATTAGCAAGCGGAGATTCACCATCCGGTCCAGGTTCATATTTATCCACTTTAGGCAGTTCCACCGGTAAATCTTTTTCCGGTACCGGCACAACGCCACACTTGTCACAGTGAATCACCGGAATGGGCTCACCCCAATAACGCTGACGTGAGAAAACCCAATCGCGTAGTTTGTACTTGACGACCCTTTTGCCAAAATCTTCGAATTTAGCTCTTTGGTATTCCTTAATAATTGCTAAATTATGTTTCTTTGCAAATATCATATCGCGTTCATCATCGGCAGGAACACCCATGATAGCGCCGGTACCATAATCAGACATTACATATTCTGCCTCCCAGACCGGAATCTTCTCTTTGGTCGCGGGATTAGTCACGAAGCGACCAGTAAATTTATCTTCCTTGCCATTAACCACGACAAAAGTGGCTCCAAAAATCGTATCAGGCCGTGTGGTAAAAATTTCAACATCATCAAATTTAATCAGTACCCCTTCGCTCCTTCCGATCCAGTTTTTTTGTTGGGTTTTGACTCGTTTCGGATAATCTACGCTGTCTAAATCTTTTTCAAGTCTTTCGGCATATTTAGTAATAGCAAGCATCCACTGTTCTTTCTCCTTCTGTTCAACAGATGTGCCGCAACGTTCACAACCACCATCAACCACTTCCTCATTGGCCAGACCAATCTTACATTTCGGACACCAATTAATTGGAATCTTTGCCTTGTATGCCAAACCTTTTTCAAGAAATTTAAGAAATATCCACTGCGTCCATTTGTAGTATTTGGGATTTGAAGTATCAATCTCTCTAGACCAATCAAAAGAGAGGCCTAATCTTTTAAGTTGCGCACGAAAATTGTCTGTATTTTCTTTTGTAATCTCTGCAGGCTGTCTGCCAGTTTTGATCGCATAATTCTCCGTTGGTAAACCGAATGAATCCCAGCCGATCGGATACAGGACATTAAATCCTTCCATCCATCTTTTACGCGCAATAATATCCATCGCTGTATAGGCTCTCACGTGACCAAGATGAATCCCCACACCAGATGGATACGGAAACTCTACCAATGCGTAATATTTTGGTTTCTTGGAATTATTGTTCGCTTGATAGATTCCGGATTTTTCCCACTCTGTTTGCCACTTAGTTTCTATCTCTTTAGGATTATATTCCCTAGCCATATGGGCTAGTATAACAAAACTTATTTATTTGAGTCTTACCGGATACAACTCCGGGTCGATAGTGCGAGTAAAACATTGACGTCCCGCTTCATGTTGCCAACTCTCACCAGACTTACCCATTGGTTCAGGATAAACTACTCGAGTCGCGGACCCCGAAACATCTTGTGAGATTTTGTTGAATTCCGCGCAAAGATTGAAAGCAAGATTCCCGGTTTTTTTATACTCATAAGAATCTCTAGTCTGTGGATCAACCGGAACAACAAAACCAGATATCGGATCTTGCAAATCTTCAAGTGAGGCGGGTAGTACTCCCTTTTGCTGCCAATAATTTACGATTTGCCACTGGATACTTTGCAGATCAGAAACTTTTTGTACATCATAACGAAGCATGCGTTGATTTTGGGGCGTACCCAAGACGCTAAAACCAGCTACAATAGAGCCGACCACCAAAATCACTGCCACCACTCTCCAGATATTTCTACGAGAACCGGTTAATCTATCTCTCAAATCATCCATATAGTAACCAAAAACACAGCCAGCAACCACCAATACCGAGAGAATTTTTAAAAGAAAGGCCGTCGTCATCTCCTGTCCATCAAGAAAATAATAAATAAGAGTGACAAGATCCCCCGCAAGCACTCCGCCGGCAAGGAAGATGGTGATGTAGATGAGCCACTTGCGGACCGGATAATCTTTACGACTCGGATCTTCTGCGTATCCCTTTCGGACAAAATTGGTCAGAAAAAGAAAGAGGGGGAAAACGACGATCAACGTTGCCACCGGTAGGGAGATAGACGTTGAGTCGTAGTAGGAATATTGATTAACTTGCGGAAAGGCAACGTTGATAACGCGAAACAAAATATTGAGAAGTGCCACTGTGCCTGTGTATAGAATTGCGATAAGAGCAATGTGTAAAAAGAAATCCTTGGCTGTTATTTTGGTATTCATGTCTCTATTGTATCAAATCAGAAATTCAATAACATCTCCGTCTTGAACCACATATTCCTTACCTTCGGTTCGGAGCCAGCCCTTTTCGCGTGCCTTGACGAGAGAACCCGCTTCAATCAACTTGTCATAATGTATCACTTCGGCACGGATAAATTTTTCTTGGAAATCGGAGTGAATTGATTTACCCGCTTCCGGCGCTTTCGCGCCTCGCCACGTTGTCCAGGCTCGCGACTCATCTTCTCCTGTAGTAAAAAATGTAATCAGATTAAGTAGTTTGTATGCTTCTACAATCAACTTATCCAAACCTGTGCCAAATACCGGATCAACCTCGAGATACGGTCCGGGAATTTTATTTTTGAAATCTGCCGATATTTGGCCTGCAACTTCGGAAATATTTAATACATACAAAGTTGGTTTCCTAACTTCCGCTGCCTCAAGTTCCATATTGATAATTTCAATGTCAAAAAGCGGATCCACTTTTTCATGCACATGAATAATATCTGGATCTTCAAAGGTTCGCACCACTTCAATAATGGTGTCCACTTCGCGGATATGAGAGAGAAATTTATTGCCCAACCCCTCACCCATTGAAGCTCCTTTGACCAATCCGGCGATATCAACAAACTCCACCACCGCCGGAATAGTTTTCTTGGATTGTGACAAAGTTGAAAGTTTTTCTAATCTCTCATCCGGCACCGGCACAATCCCCACTGACGGATCAATGGTGCAGAAAGGATAATTCTCCGCCGGGACGCTTTTTTTAGTAAGCGCATTAAAGAGCGTGCTTTTACCCACGTTTGGTAGACCCACGATACCAATTTTTAACGACATGGGGTTAGATTATCACAAAATACTTGAGGATTCTTTTGATTGACATATTCATATTCGAGAGTAAGTTATGCTGTAGAAACAACTGAATTTATAAAAAAGGAGGCAAAGATGTTTCTTGAACAAGTCACTGCGTCCTGGGCCGGACATCAGACCATGAAGGGTTTTCCGCTCCTGCCTAAAACTCTCCCCACCGAGAGTTCCTACAAACGAGGCGATTCCCAGATTACCAAAACCAGGTGTTTTAGAACCGTAAGATGGGCTCGTGTATGGCGCAGGGTGGGAAGAAATCCCTCCACAGGCAAAGATATATGGAAATGGAAGGATGCGTACTGGATTGATTAACTGATAAATGGAGGAAGTTGTGAGGGGTCAGGCTAACCACCTGACCCCTTTCGTTTTATTTACGGTGGACGTAGTAGAACTACCTTATCGCCACTATTGCAAACTGCATAAAATATTTTTCTAAATCTTGAAGAGTAGTTTTATATTCCGCACTGCCAAGCACTGCATCGGCAAAAAGCTCTTTGGCTCTATTTATCTCTAACATACGTTTGATCCAGCGCTTATCTCTTTGAGTAAGATCAAATAGCTCCATGGCTCGTGTCACCGCTCCCCAAAAAGAACTTTCATCTTTCCCCTGCCATTTGGCCGCACGACCAACCTCGCTACCAATATTCCCAAACTGCTCAGCGAATGATAGAGACCACCATCTTTCTTTTGAAACCAATTGCATATTACTTGACTAATTTAACTACAATTTCCCGTATCTCTTTTTGGATCTCGATATCTTCAACTCTACGAGTCTTATTTTCGAAAGCAGGTTTGAGGTTGATCATAGAATCAAATTCAATGAAATCCTCTCCTGATTTATCCAAATATAAGTTTATACCCCACGTATCTTGTGATTCAGAATTTTCTTTTTCCATAAGAAGAGATTGAATATCCACGTGTAATTCTCCACCCACACCCATAATACCTCGTCTCACATCAACAACCGCTTTAATGACATCCCCATATTGTTTATGGGCTAGATTTTCTAACTCACCCTTAGTAATCTTATCTTTAACGATTATGGTCTCCATATAACAAGTTTATCATATTCCCCCACTTATCTATTACCAAACAACCTCTTAAAAATTATTTCGCTTTGCGGCCGAAATTAAAGACCTTGCGCTTAATGCGCTCTCGACGGGCCACACTGCTAAAATGTTTCAGATAACCAAACTTGCGTACATAAATTGGACCGAACCCGGCAAACCACAAAATTCCCTTCCTCAATTCATTGGTGGTATCGCCAAAGACAATTCTCTGTATAAAAGGAATGGTATCGGATGTGACAAACATGGTGGCGCTTCTGCCTTTCAAAAGTTTTTTCCAAGTAAATTCACTTGTAAATTTATAGGCAAAATCGGGAAGCCACACTCTATCAAAGAGACCCTTCAATATGGCCGGCATAGTTGACCACCATGATGGGTAAAAAATCACAAAGTGATCACACCATCGTATATTATCTTGAAAAGCCATCAGGTCTGGTTCAAGTTCTTGTTTCAGTCTATATCCATGGTGCAGAATGGGATCAAATTGCATACTTCCAATATTCATACGACGCACTTCACGCATAGATTCTTCTGCTCCCTTCTGATAATCGTCGGCCAAAGTACAGTTAAAGCTGTCTTCGTCTGGATGACCAACTAGAATAAAAATTTTTTTCTTCTTTTTTCCAAATACAAACATGCTATTTCATTAATCTTTGCAATTCAGCTTGATGTTCGCGCATAACAACCATAGTGGCCGCCATCTCACTTTGGCCAGTCTTCACCCTTTTTTGCACCTCATCTCCGATCTTCTTAAAGAAGTCCGGATATTTTTCCATCAGTCCAAGGATAAGATCGCGCTCTTTTTCCGGCATGTCTTTCATCTTCGCCTTCATGGCTTGCCGAAGGAAGAAATCTTTAATTTTCCCCATACCTGATATTCTACCAATTCTTGCAGCACTCTACTACTATTTTAAACCAATTCTTTGTCCGACCGTTTCTCGAAAGAAATATCAATCCAAACAATAACCACGTTACAACCACCTCTAAAATAATTAATATATCAAGAGTCCTGCTCAAAATTGAATAAAACACGATAAAGACAGACAGTAAAAATGGAAGTTTAAAAAACTCAAACTTTTCCGGCAATGCGCTGGCCAAATAATACATCAAACCCACCGCAGTACCACCCATCAAAAGCGCCAGAATCACCAGATCCAAACCAATCGCTAATCCCACAAGCCATGTACCAGACACGGCAAAACAGATAGCGCAGATTTTTGTAAAAATCTTTTTAAGACCCAAAGAAAGAACAAAAAATATGATTATAAGTATGGTGGCAATAAACATTTAGGTTGTGATTTGCAGAATTATACCGGCCAAAACAATAAGAATAAAAGTGATGACAAGACCCTGGTACGGCAACATTCTTTCATTTCGACTTCTTGTCAGCGCCGTACTTAAATAAGGAGAAATAAAAAGAAGAAGAGCTCCGACAGTCGCGCCAAAAAGATACAAATTTATAAGATAAGTGTTATGAAACACTGTGCCATATCCGCCCCAAAGAGAAACGTAAAACGATCTGGATTCCTTAATAAACGGCATGATGGGAATAATAGTGGAAAAAAAGACAACAAGAGTGACGACCGCATCCTGGCCTTGAAAATATTTTTGCTTAATCATTTTTGCAAGCCACAAACCAAGTGCCAAAGAGAAAGCGCCAATAAACACACCGACTGATGCGGTGGAGACTCCAAGTGACGCCGCCAGCACGGCAAGCGCTCCCGCGCCAATGGTACAAAGTGGACAATGGGCCAGTGTAATTTTAGGAATTAAGACTAGTGTTAAAAGAAAGAATTTTTTCATAATCTTATGTTAGACATTACATCCTCCGCCCTGTTTCTCTCCTGGTTCATATCCGGGAAACCAGAACGAGTTTAGGACCAGAGCGCTATTATACATTTCTTTTTCAGTGGCTCCTTGCGACGCCGTAAGTTCCAAGAAACCGAGCATAGCCATACCATGATTACAGTCGGGAAAATACGCCGAGTTGCCACAGCAGGGTCTGTATATACTTTGAGCCACTCTGGCAACCGATTTTTCTTGTTCGGCAGTCAGATTAATAAATCGATGCGCATTGTAATGGTCCATGACGTCCCCTTTCGCCATTGTCCATCCGGCGGTAGAAGCAAAATTTTGTGGTCCGCCGTATTTTGGATTAGCCATTTCCCCATCCTCCAATACGGGACTTTTATTCCCCAGCCCTAACGCCCACAATAAATTCAAAACAAATCCCGCATTATCTTTATTGATCTCAAGTTGTCCATCATCTTCTCCAAATAACAAGTTGGCATACTCATTGGTAAATTGGCCGCGTCCTTCATATATGGCCTTGAATTTCTCACTGTCTATCACTCCCGCTCTCACTAATTGAACGCCCATATCATCCCAAGAAACTATCAGGGCCGCTTTGTCGGCTGATGCGGTTTGTTTACCGGTGGCAGTGGTAGATTTTAATGGTTGCTGATAAAGCACAGCCCCTGCAACAATGAGTCCCGCCACCACAATACTTGCCGGTACGATATTTATGTCGCGTGAACCATTCATAGCGTTACCATTGCCTTGATTTCTAACTGAAGCGCGCCACCCTTTTCATCCACAAGATAAATTTGACGTTCTATGGGCCCTACTCCGAGAGGGCCGTGCGCGGCCGGGTCAAAAACAACTTCAATAGTTTTCTCCTCACCGGCTTTGATAATTTCATTAGCCCGAGGCACTTCATTACCATGACCGGGCATACCGAACGGACCCCGTTTGCCCTGTGCATCCACAATGTAAGCATTTGTGCACATGCACGAAGTCACCACCGTATCAACTCTTAAATCATTTTCAGTTTTATTGGAAACAACAAAAGTTGTAGTGACACTACCGTCTTTCATTGAGATTGTACCGAAATCGTAACTGTTTTTCTCCGCGGTAAGAATACTGCCCGAATCTATTTGACTTTCAGCCGGCAAGACCGCCGTGCCGTTATCACCCTTCCACAGAAACAACGCTATAATACCCAACACAATCAAAACTAAAATAATTAATGTTTTATTTTTCATAATTTTCTTATAGCTAATAAACTGGCATTTACCGCTACAACCACAGTAGATACCGACATAAGTATCGCCGCAACGGCAGGTTCAAGCACAATGCCTTTCGAGATAAGCACGCCAGCCGCCAGCGGTATGGCCACCACGTTGTATCCTGTGGCCCAGAAAAGATTCTGAATCATTTTGGAATACGTCATACGCGAAAGACGAATAATCTTCACGATATCCCGCGGATCGTTCTTAACCAAAATGATGCCGGCGGATTCAATAGCCACATTAGTACCGGCGCCAATAGCAATACCCAGATCGGCTTGCATCAGCGCCGGCGCGTCGTTTACTCCGTCGCCCACCATCGCCACCTTTAAACCCTTGCTTTGAAGCAATTTGACTTTTTCAATTTTTTCTTCTGGTTTCACTCTGGCAAAATATTCATTTATACCGAGCTCTGCCGAAACTTCCTTGGCCACTTCTTCGGAATCACCGGTAATCATGATGATATTCAACCTCATATCCTTTAGCGCGTTTAGAGCCTCTCTGGCTTCAACGCGCACGGTATCGGAAACAATGATATTGCCGAGCGCTCGATTATCCGCTTCCACTTTTATATCCGCGCTGTCTCTGTGCCCAACGAAAATTTTTTTGCCTTCTACCAGAGCTTCCGCGCCAACGCCGGGAATGCGCCGAAAATTTTTAGCTTCTTTAATCTCTAAGTTTCTCTTGCGTGCTTCAGTCACAATAGCCGAAGCAATCGGATGTTCTGAATGTGCTTCTATAGTGGCAGCAAGACTTAATGTTTCATCCGAACTAAATCCTGTCACACTAAATTTTCCCTCCGTGAGCGTACCTGTCTTATCGAAGAGAATAACGTCAACATTTCTTGCTGATTCTAGAGCTAGACGTTGTTTGATCAAGCAACCGTTCTTGGCCGCTTTAGTGGTGGAAATGGAAGCAACCAGAGGCACCGCAAGTCCAAGCGCGTGCGGACAAGCAATTACCAGCACGGCCACCACACGAGCAACAGCAAAGGCCACGGTAGCGCCAACCGTGAGCCACGTGACGAAAGTAATTATTCCTCCGACCACGGCAATACCGGTTAGATACAGAGCGGCTTTATCCGAAAGTTTCTGCAGTCGAGATTTGGAAACCTGCGCTTCAGCAACCAGCCGCATCACTCCGGACAAGAAGGTGTGTTCGCCTATTTTTGTCACTTCAACCTTGAGAGCGCCATCGCCATTGGTGGAACCGGCAATAATTTCATCACCTACCGATTTTGAAACGGGTTTAGATTCACCGGTAACGAGAGATTCATTTATCTCCGAATTACCTTCAATAATTTTGCCGTCAGCGGGCACCCTTGAACCCGGCTTAACCAGAAGAATATCTCCAACCACCAATTCACCTAAAGATAAAGTGATTGTTACCTCATCGCCGAGTTTAGACGGACGTATTACTTCCGCTGTATCGGGCAAAAGTCTGGAGAGTTCTTTGAGAGCGCTCTGCGCGCCAGAAACAGCGCGCATTTCCATCCAATGACCAAAAAGCATAACAGTAATAAGAGTGGTTAGTTCCCAAAACAATGTTTCCTCTCCTGCAAACACGGCATAAACACTCCAAAGGTAAGCGGAAACAATAGCAAGGCCTATAAGCGTCATCATGCCCGGTAATCTTGCCTTCATTTCTTTCCACGCCCCAGTGAGAAAAACCCAACCCCCATAAAAGAATACTGTTGAACCGAGCGCTAGTGATAAATATTCCGAACCAATAAATATCGGCGGAGACCAATTAAAAATATTTTTCATCACATCGGCATAAAGAACGACGGGAATGGTCAAGATGAGAGAAAACCAAAATTTATTTAAAAATGTTTGAGCATCATGTCCTTGGTGTTTATTGTGATCTGTGAGATTAGCAGACGGACGGTGAGAACTGGATGAATGACAACAATTATCCATGTTATTTTTTCTTTTGCGCTAATTTATACACTTTGAGAATTTCGTCCACGGCTTGCCTTTCTCGACCGCTCTTCATCTGTTCAAGAACGTGGGTAGAAAGATGATTCTCCAATATGAGATGCTCCACGCCGGAAAGCGCTTCTTTAATAGCGCTAGATTGAGTAATAATATCCACGCAATACTTATCATCCTCGACCATACGAATCAGACCGTTAAGTTGGCCTCGGATAACATTCAATCGGCGTAAGGCGGATTTCTTTATTGATTTTTTCACACTTTCAAGTATACCCCATGGGGGTATTGATGACAAGTGAACATACTAATCTGTTTTACAAAGCGTTTTTAATGCCGCAAAGTCGGTTTTTGATAAAACTTTTGTATGACCTTCATTTAACTCATACATTATCGCTTCATGGTCATCTACATGTTCGAGACCAAGCGCATGTCCGAGTTCGTGTGCCAGCACCTTCACTAATTTATCCCGATTGCTAAATTCATAAACATTTATTTCTTGGACATCTTCAGTAATCTGATAGACTCCTCCCACAAACGTTTCGCCGCGCAAGGCGCCAATAGTATTGTAAGCTTCCACGTTTAGATTCAACGATTTGACGAGATTATTAAGTAATCCGACCAAATGATTGATTTCATTAACCATTTGATTTAACCGCGTCTCCAAGAGTTTCAGCTCCGTTGCCTCGTTCTCAAGCGCCAGTCTTGCCGTCTCCAACTGTTCAAGTTCTGTGTTGGAGGTTCTCTTTCCCCTATTCCAAACCTTTACCCGTTGCTCATAATCCGAATTCTTTTCATTGAATAATTCAATTTGCGCATTATAAATACTTTTGACATTTTCGTATTCTGCTTTTAAGCTAACGTATTTTGAACGAAGTGTCCGATATGCAACTTCATCTTTTGTTACGACATTTTCAAGACTGGAGAGCACGCCTGTCGTTTCTTGCCTGTAGTCATAAATAAGATTGACCGCTAATTCGTCGCTTTCCGGAGAGTACATAAAAAGCTCTTTTCCGATCGGCTTTTCCAAAATTGCTTCGGCTTCAGCAAGCGCGCTCAAAAAGGTTTGGTACGAAATGCCAAATCTTCTATCAAAAGTACCAATGCCATATTCAATCGGTCTGTCGCATGCCGATAAAATCTCCCTAGATTTGGAATAATTCCAGATCGTAAAAAACACCGCAAAAATAAAAGTAGCAGCTATTATGTTTCTAAAACTCATAAAGCTATTTTACTAAATTTTTCAATTCCTTATAGCGAAAACATGATTGGATATGATCGTTTATCATACCAACCGCTTGCATATGGGCATAAACAATGGTTGGACCGAGAAATTTGAAACCGCGTCTTTTCAAATCAGTTGCCAGGGCCACGGACTCCTTGCTGAGAGCCGGTAAATCTTTTTGCTTTTTGCGTTTTCCGTCCATTGGTTTTCCTTTTACAAAGTTCCACATGTATTTGCTGAAAGTGCCAAATTCTTTTTGTATCTCTAGAAATCTTTGAGCATTGTGAATAGCGGTCTTTATCTTTAATCGATTCCTGACAATACTGGGATTTTTGACAAGTCTGGCAATATCTCGAACGCCAAACCGCGCCACTCGGCGCGGTTTGAAATCGGCAAAGGCCTGTTTATAACCATTTCTCTTCTTCAATATCGTAAGCCACGAGAGTCCGGCTTGCGCGCTCTCAAGCACTAGAAACTCAAAAATTTTTTTATCGTTCGTGACCGGTCTACCCCACTCTTTATTATGGTACTTAACCATCAAGGGATCGCCCTTGGGCCACCAACAAGTCCCCACGGAGTTATTTCTTCTTCTTGGCAGAAAGGATGCGATACATACCCGTACCACAAACAGGGCACTTACCCTTGGCAGCGGGACGGCCAGGTTTTATCTCAACCTTCTGAACATCTTTTATTTCACGCTTTGTTTTGCACTTTACACAATATCCAATAACTTTTTCGTCCATAAATTATATTAAATGATTAAATATCGTACCAACCGCCATTGTACCATAGGAAAAGCCCCGTGCCAGCTGATCATAAGACTAGCTGGCAAGGGGCGTGACGAAGCGAGTAAACTAGGAACATCCGGCGTCTTCAAGTAGAGCGACAAGATCGTTTATAGAAAACGGCTTCGCCAAGAAGGTTGCACCATACTTAGTGCACATCTCCTCCAACTCTTCCTGTGAGGATTGAATACTGCCCCCACTCATGAGAATGAAGGGGATCTCAGCTAGATCCAGCCGAGGATCGTTGCGAATGTTCAACAACAAACCAATCCCGTTCATCTCTGGCATCTGATAATCCGAGATGATATAGTCGAACCTTTCTCCTTTCTCGAGAAGTCCCCATGCTTCTCGACCATTGGTAGTTAAAACGACCGAGTGATCGCCATTCTCCTGGAATAAGCACCCTAACATCTCGCGAAGTAAATTATTATCTTCCGCCAATAGAATCTTCATATGGACTCCTTGGTTGCTAAGCTGTTAGTCTATGTATAGAATTATCATAATTATACTAAAGAGTCAAGGGGCAATCTTTTTTGAATTCTTTCTTTCTTTGAAATATTCCCAAATCGGTGGAATGAAAGATATTATGATAATGATTACCACAATTGGTATCACATACTGATCGGCATTAGGCACTCTGTGTCCGAAGACATATCCTAGAACAGTAAGACCGACTGCCCAAAGAAACGCCCCGAGTATGTTGAATTTGGCGAAGATACTGTATTTCATTCCACCCACTCCGGCCATAATTGGAGCGAAGGTGCGTACTATGGGAACAAAGCGTGCGATGAGAATAGTTTTTGAACCATATTTATCAAAAAATTTAGTGGTTTTATCAATATGCGAAGGATGAAAGAAAAAAGATTGAGGTCTAGAAAATAACTTCGGACCAATTTTCTTACCAAATAAATAACCCACGGCATCACCACTAACGGCTGCAATAAAGAGCAGAATCGTTAGTGGCGCTATTGAGAAATACCCTTGAGAAGACAAAAATCCTGCGGTAAAAAGTAAACTATCGCCCGGAAGAAAGAAACCGAAGAATAGTCCCGACTCGGCAAAGACAACAAGAAACAGACCTAGATAACCGCCAATTTGTATTATTGACATAACATCTACCATAATGATGCTATCTTAACAGATTTGTATCATTTTTTATAAAAAGAAGACGGCGCGACCAAGAGGTCGCGCCGTTAAGTTATGCATTCAGGATATCACCTTCAAAGATCAGCCCGTCGCCAGCATGGTGGGATGTGCACCCCGAATCTCATCTGCATCGGGTAAACTTTTGATGGCCTTCAAAAGTCGCCCAAGTTGTGCCGAATCTTCATAGATTTCCGGCACCCCCACACGGACTCTAAAATGTCCATTGTCTTCCAAATGCACTTGGATCACCCAATCCGGACCATAGACTGAGCGAGTGGATGTTGGCACTTGAGTAATCAGGTATTTCTCCCGACTACCATCCCATTTGGATTTTGTGAGTTTTAACGCCCAATCAGTGATCACATTCCACAATGGCTCATATTCGAGGAAATGAAAACGAACAAGACTTTGTGACCACCCTTTCTTGATCAGCGCTTCGCAGATGGGATCGAGAGTCCAATCGACCTTACCCATGGATTGGGCGCACACATTGAGATCATATGCGCCATACCCTCTATATTTGTAATTCACCACTACCAAACCTTCTGCCAAGGCAAGGTACCGGGGAATACTAAACTGGTCCGTACAAAGCACATATTGTCCGCGGTCCTGTTCTGCCACCATCACAAAACTTCGGTTATGATAGTGTTTATGAATCGTCTTAACATTAATCAACATGGAAGCCTCCTTGGCTTGAGTTAGCACACGCGGTTTGTCTATTCAATCTACGTATGTAATACAACAAAAGCGGATAATTCACAAATCACTATTTACGATCCCATTAAGACGCAAGATAATCAGTGATGTTCTTAGCAATCGTGTTAACGGTTTTTTTAAAGCGGGTATCATTCTGTTCAAGAAGCAGAAATCTAAACCCATGGAAAGAAGAATTGAATCCGGAGGAGAGGGGCACCACACATATACCGGTCGAAGCAAGTAGATAATACACAAAGCGTTTGTCCATTGAGGCGTTTAGCAGAAGTGAATCAATATATTTTTTCAAACTATTTTTGACTGGCAAAGTATGATGGTTCTTTAAAGTCCCCTTCTTAAACACACAAGTAAAGTAGAATGCGCCACGCGCTTTATGGACAATAATCTCGGAAATTTTGGAGAGAACAGAATATGCATATTCTGAACGTGCTTGGTACCGATGAGTGCGCAGAGCTAAATACGGATAATACCTTTTGTCCCCCATCACTTTCGGCAAAACCCTCTGCGGAAGTGTGGTCGAACAAACTTCAAGAGTTTTGGAATCAACTATCGAATGTACGTATCGATTGAAATTTTCATCTTTGTCACGATTATAAAATTCTATCCAGCCGCATCGCGCTCCCGGCCACGGAAATTCTTTGGAAATACCGCGCATGGCAATGCCCGGCACTCCGTCTATAACCGACGCAAGTTTATACATTCCGCTTCCCCTAAATGCCAGATTTGAATATATCTCATCAGAAATGATAAAGAGTTCGTATTTCTTCGCAAGCGCTACTATGGCACGAATTGTTTCCTGCGGATAGACAAATCCGGTCGGGTTATCCGGATTTACAATAAGGATACCGCCGATATTTTTGTGTTCGCGAATTTTTTTCTCCATCTCCGTCAAATCAGGCTTCCATCCATTTTCGGGGTTAAGTTTATAGGTGATATGCGGTTTATCGGAATGTGCCGCTTCAGTGGATGAATGTGTTGGATACGCTGGGTCAGGCCCGAGTATTCGCGTTCGCGGATTAAGATTTCGATAAATATGCGATATGGCATCGCCAAGCCCATTAAAAAATAAAATGTCGTCGGGCGTAATCTGAATACCCTTTTCAAAATTTCGTTCACGCGCGATATAAGCGCGGGTTTCATTAAGACCCTTGGTCGGTGAATAAGCAAAAGTTAAATCTTCCTTGATAGCATTGGATACTATTTTCTTGATCCATGTTGGCGGCGCTTCCCCTTTTGCTACCGGATCGCCTATATTCTCCCAGACTATAGATATGCCCTCTTTTGCCACACGCTTGGCGACATCAACAATCCCACGTATTTCGTAACGTAATTTGTCTGCCCCCGGATGTACTAAATTTTGTCTCATAAATCAAATTTGGTGGTCTACGCTTGAAATAGCTCGAACGTTCGCCGCCCCCACCGGCGGCGAAAACCCCAGCGAGAAATTCGGCGCGGCAAAGCCGCACCGCTAACAATATCAAATTTTTCTTTGGCGGACTAGATTCGAGCGCGAAGCGCACAATTTTGTTCTTTATGAAAAACAGAAACCGCTCACCAAGATGAGCTGGTGAGCAGCTTCTGGTGAGCGGTTGATGAACCGTTAGCGGGCGATCTTTCCCTCGAGGGCTCCGGTCCAACGCCCGCGATGGTATTGCACAACGATGGAGTCGCCGGTCCGCAGAAGGTCAAAGACCTTCTTGGAAACGGTGATTCGCATGTCGCCATGCTGCGTCATCACGAAGATGAAGTGCGCCGGAGAGGCGTAGCCCATCGACGACGAAGCGCCGTACCCCGTTCCCATAAATGGGAGCGAAACACCTTCCTTCTTGTCGGCGACGGTGGTGCGTTCGACGTGGTTGGCTGTGAAGATGAAGTCGGTCGGAAGCGGTTGAGGCCGGTCCCAGCCGTATCTGATTGCTGTCGCGTTCATTTTGCCCTCCTTAGGCGTTGTGGCCAAAAGGCCGAATCAAAGAAACTACCGAATTCTCCTACGATTATACACCCAAGACCACGAGTTTGTCAAGTGGTCAAGGACAACGACAAAAACGTCATATTTATCAATCCAATTCTTTGAAATGAATTGTATGCCTAAAAATTTTCTTTTTCCAAAAACAGAACCGTCGTGTCGAAATCAATCCGAAAATCCAATGGCGAATGGCCGCCGAGCGAAGCGAGGCGGTTGCCTCCGGCTTGTCTTTTTCTCTAGTGTGGTCATTATACCAAAAAGTTCGGACTTACTTCCAGCAGAACCCCGAATGAGG
>ERZ1292629.166-Hain-H43-01um-R1-166-length-67575-cov-16_pt1 | contig 67575 bp, 64 predicted proteins | sample MGYA00564399_ERZ1292629 | MGnify/ENA primary metagenome ERZ1292629 (study PRJEB36523, sample SAMEA6512636) | groundwater metagenome | collected 2019-01-08 | study: AquaDiva: Metagenomics assemblies of 32 groundwater samples
CCGATGCGCAGATTTGCACTGCGGACCTCGTCATTACCAATGACGTGCTCTGCTAGCTGAGCTACATCGGCCTATGTGCCCTTCGATAAACTCAGGACACTTTGCTTCGCAAAGTGGGCGCGGCAGGACTTGCACCTGCGAAGGGTAGAACCCGTCAGATTTACAGTCTGATGCCTTTGCTGCTCAGCCACACGCCCTAAAAAATGTTGCCCTTCGACAAAGTCAGGGAACTTCGCCTCGCTAGTCGAAGTGTGGGCATGGAAGGAATCGGACCTTCGACCTCTGTCTTATCAGGACAGCGTTCTGCCACTGAACTACACGCCCAGGATTGTTTCTATATTTTCTATATTTTAGCAGAAAATATTCATAATGTAAATAACAAAAAAAAGAGGCCACACGAGAGTGCATGGCCTTTGAACGATATGGATTTGCCACAAATGGCAAATATGAGAAAATTGTAAAAGAGCGAGAAGGACAGTTGGCAAAGGAGATTTGTCGGGAGGAAACGACGCAATGAATTCAAGCTCAGCTTGGAGGGGTCGTAATTGCTTTTCAGCAACAGAGTGCCCAGACATGCTGGCTTGGTGGTTATGCGACGTTATCTGCGTGCGTCCTACGAGGCAGGCAGTGCACTTTAACCTGCAGATGTGTGGCAACGCCGACCGATCAGACTTTTTGCTCCCGAATCTCACAAAGCGGGGTATCGAAATGCTTTGCACTAAGCCAATATGCGTAACAAACGTTACCAGTCGAGCCATGAAAGCTCGTGGTTTTTGAATGGCTCAGCGCTCTGCCAACTGTCCCAGAAACTGCCAATTTTAATTTTTACAAACAGGCAATTTTTGGAACAATTAGCAAAATGAAACGATTAAACTATCCTTGTTTAATATTATCAAAACCCAAAAACCGTGTCAAGAGCAACCGTTGTATTACATAATCAAACAAAAAAATCGCCTATTTATAGCGATTTTTCTTTTGTTCCGGGACTTGGATTCGAACCAAGATTCCATCCTCCAGAGGGATGTTGCCTACCATTAGCAGATCCCGGAATATTTACACTTTTAAATATTTTTTAACAACAATAAAACTTATTATTACGCCAAGTCCCACGCCAAAAAATAATTGCAATAAAATAAAAAGCCAAATGTTTGATAAAAAATAATCAAAAGCTAAAAAACCAGGTAATATAACTCCTATTTTTGACGATAAAAAATAAATTGATAAGATTGAAACTACAAAACAAATTATAAAAGCAACTGCTCCGTAAATCGCACCCTGAATAATAAACGGCCCCCTGATAAACCAATTTGACGCGCCAACTATCTTCATAGTGCTGATTTCATCTTTTGAGTTGTCAATTGCCAGCCTTATAGTATTATAAACAACCAATACGGCTATAATAATTAAAATTATGCCCAAAATCAAACCTAATATATTAACGTTTGATACAATCGAAAATACCTTTTCAATTGTATCCTTTTTTTCAGAAAAATCAACCTTATCAATTAAATTGCTGAATTGGTCTGACTGTAAAATATTTGAAATCTGTTCATACTGCAAAGTGGAGCCCGTTGTAATAATATTTAAAGACGGCAAAAAAGGATTGGCTCCCACCTCTTCTATTGCCTGCGAAATAATTTCATTTCCTTTATGCTTTTCGTTAAATACCTGCAATGCCTGTTCTTTTGATACATACTCAACGCTTTTTACATCAGGAGACATTTTCAAAATTTGACTTTTGGCTTGTAAAATATCATCCTCTGTAGCGTTGTCTTTAAAATAAGCTGTAATATCAATTTTGTTTTGGATTTGATTTGTCAAATAACTGGCAAATCCCTGAAAAAATAAAAGCGATGTTGCCAGCATAATAACAACAAATAAAATAAAAATAGCAGCTAAACTTACTCCCTTATTTCTGCTGAAATCATTAATTGCAAATTTAAAAATTCTTTCAAAATTTGTTAGCATGCGAACACAATGAGCACCCCGCCCTCTAAGCTGTTATTAAAAAGCAAGATGAACAAATTATATATTAATATTTAATTTTATTGATTCACGCTTAATCGGCGTAGAGGGCGGGGTTTTCACTCGCTTCGCTTGTTCAAATTATAAATCTTCCTTTTTCTTCGTCGCGAATTATTTTACCATTTTCTAAAGTAATCACTCTTTTTCCTAACTTATTTACCACTTCCCTATCGTGAGTGAATAAAATCACTGTTTTGCCCGCCTTATTTAATTTTTCTAAAAGAGAAATAACTTCATAAGTATTATATGGATCAAGGTTTCCAGTTGGTTCGTCCGCAACAACAACATCTGGATGATTTATTAACGCTCTGGCAACCGCCAGCCTTTGCTGTTCCCCTCCAGATAACTCTCTTGGAAAACTTTCTGCGCGGTCTTTTAACCCAATTGCTTCAAGAACTTTAGGCACTTCTTCTGCTATTTCTTCGTTATCTTTTCCCTCAACTGTTAGTATATATGAAACATTTTCATAAACTGTTTTTTGCGGAAAAAGCCTGTAATCCTGAAAAATACACCCTACTCGCTTTCTTATTTTTTGCAGTTCTAAGCCGTCAGCTTTTTCCACGTTTACGTCTCCGAAATAAATTTCACCTGACGTTGGTTTTTCTAATCCTAAAAGCAATTTAATTAAAGTTGATTTGCCAGCTCCTGATTTTCCGACAATAGAAACAAACTCTCCCTCTTTTATTTCAAAAGAAATATCATTTAAAACCGCTGTATCTTCTGTATAAATTTTTGTTACTTTATCAAACTTAATCATTTTATTTCTTTGTCTTTAATTTCTGACTCTATAAATTCTTCAAGCTTTCCGTTTAAAACCCCCTCTGCATCCGATGTTTCATATTGAGTCCTTAAATCTTTTACCATTTTGTAAGGATGCAATACATAAGACCTTATTTGATTCCCAAAGCGAGCTGAAACCCTGTCGCCCTTTATTTCTTTTATTTCTTTTGATTTTTCTGATTCTCTCAACTGGTAAAGCTTGGCATACAAAATTTTCATTGCGTTCTCCCTGTTTTTTCCCTGAGATCTTTCTGACTGCGAAGAAACTGCTATGCCGGTTTTTATATGGGTCAGCCTTATTGCTGATTCTGTTTTGTTTACATATTGCCCTCCGGGCCCCGAAGCCTTAAATGTATCAATTTTCAAATCTTCTGGCTTTATTTCTATATCTGATTCTTCTTTTTTTAATTCTGGCATTACCTCTATTAATGCAAAAGAAGTGTGCCTTAATTTTTGAGCTGAAAAAGGCGATTGCCTTACTAATCTATGCACTCCTGTTTCTTTTTTCAAAAAACCAAAAGCGTAATTACCTTTTATTTCCAGCGTTACAGCTTTAGTGCCAATTCTTCCTTCAGGCCCTCCAGATTCGCCAAATGACTGATGTAAAATTTCTGTTTCAAAACCTTTTGTCGCGCAATATCTTTGATACATGCGCAACAGCATTGTTGCCCAATCTTGCGAATCTTGGCCTCCTGCCCCAGAATATATTTCCAATATGGCATTATTTTTATCGTACTTTCCAGACAAGAATGTTTTTATCTCTTCTTTTTCTATTTTTATTTTAAGCTGCAAAAATTTGTCTTCCAAGTTTTCTGATAAACTTTCGTCTTCTTTCGTTAAACTATTAAACTCAACTAAATCGGCCAATTCTTTTTTTAGCAATTCGTTGTTTTCAATATCCTCTTTTAGGACAGAAACTTTTTGGCTTATGTTTTTTGCTTTTTCGTTATCATTCCAAAAGCCAGGCAGTTGCATTTCTTTTTCAAACTCTTTTATTTCTTTTTCTTTTTGCTCAACGTCAAAGGCAGTCTCCCAAATGCTGGAGTTTTTCTTGAAGCTCTTTTATTTGCGGAGTTAAATCTGTCATTTTTCTAATTTAACATATTTTTAATAAAATTCCAAACCCCATCACTAATTTCAGCCATGTAAGTTGAAATAGATTTTTATTAGGCGAAGCGACTTCGCCTTACTTCACTCCGTCTGTCATTGGGGTAATACATAAATTATTGGTAAAATTAGTGAGGGGTTATTTTACTTTTATCTATTATTTTAATTGAAGTAAAATAAAAAGACCCTTTTGGGTCTATAAAATTATTTACTTCAAATGCACTTTTTGAACTTCTGTTTCTGAGCCAATGCTGTGGCCTTCTAACAAATTATAGTCTGCAAAACGAACTCGCCCTTTTGTGTCTTTAACCAATAATCCAACCGATTCTTCCGGTTTTATAACCACAAAATATCCCGGAGATAAATCAGAAAACTTCATAGCTATGGCCCTCATTGTCAAAGAACTTGTAAAGCCTTGAAAAACAGAGCCAGAGGCGAGATTCGAACTCGCGGCCTACGGTTTACGATACCGTTGCTCTACCAGCTGAGCTACTCTGGCAAAAAATTCGTGAGTATATTTACAACTACGCTCGAACTTACTTTATCAAAAATTCGTGAGAAAAACAATTGCCCACCCGCCGCAAAGCGGCGGGCGGGCAGAAAACCCAAAAATCGCTCGGGCGGGGCGGGAAGAAAAAGGGGTGTGGGGAAAATGAATTCCCGCCCCGCCCTCGCTCTCGTCGCAGGCAAAATTTTTTTAGAGCAGATTTGCTCACTTCACCTTTCTTATTTTCTTTGGTATAATAATTTAACAATTAAATATTGACTGCCTAAACTCAAGAATTAAAATTTTTGAGCATGGCAAAAAAATTCCACGAACATACTGAACCCGTCGTTCAGACTCCATGTTCGTGGTCTATATCCGAAAGGGTATGGGAGGTGCAAGTCTCGGTCTAGCGGCGGGCTTTGTGTTTCTACGCCACAGGCAAGTGCATAAGTTGTACAATTTTAGAGCAAGTTATATAATTAAATAATTTAAAATTGCTTTTTTAAATTTGTAGTCTCGCCAGCAGTGGCTAAACTTTGCGAATTTATTTAGGTAAAAAAATATGAAGATTAAATTTTTATTAGTAACAGCTGTTCTCGCAACAGCAATTTTAGGTTCTGCTGGTTTTGTTAGTGCACAAGCCACAGATAATTCAGCATTAATTGCGCAATTGCAGGCACAAATTCAATCTCTAATGCAACAAATACAGCAATTAATTGCTCAGCAACAAGGTGGACAAGCTTGGTGTCATACTTTTAATACTAATTTAGGATTTGCAAATTCAGGAAGCACCGAAGTTGGTGCTTTGCATACAATTTTAGATAAACAGGGATTTTCTTATTCCCCGGACACAGGAAATATTTATAATGAAGGAACCGCATCAGCAGTTATTCAATTCCAACAGAAATATTCAATCACCCCTTTAAGTGGTTATGTTGGTCCGAAAACAAGAGTAAAATTAAATGGTTTATATGGATGCGGGGTAACTCCGCCGACCTGTACCCGAAATTGGACTTGCACAAATTGGTCAACCTGTTCCAATGGTCAGCAAACAAGAACCTGCACTGATTCCAATAATTGTGGAATAACTACGGGTCAGCCAGTGTCAACGCAGACATGCAGTTCGACACAGCCAACCATTACTGTAACTTCGCCAAACGGCGGAGAGACTTGGAAAGTCGGAGAAACACACAATATAACATGGGCTTCTACTGGAATGGGTTCTCAAAATATAGACATTGGGCTTATAGGCGGTCCTTACCAGAACATTAGCGTTGCCAATGACATTCCAGCTTCTGCCGGAACTTATTCTTGGACCATTCCATCTTCGGACAATGTCGGCAGTAATTTTAAAATATATGTTTCAAAAAGTGGCCCATCTTCTCCAAGTGTAACTGATTCTAGCGATAACTATTTTACCATAAGTTCTCCGACAGTTCAGCCACCTTCAATTACGGCTACCTATCCGAGTGGTGGAGAGACTCTTAATGCTGGATCAACATATACCTTTAGGTGGAGTTCTAACAATTTATTTTCTACAGATAAAATATATGTCTATTTAAATAACGGCGGGGCTTCAAACTACCAAATTTGCGGTGTTTTAGCTGGTAATGCTACTACTTGTTCAGACACTGTGCCCGTCTTATTGGGATCGTTGCCAAACAGACAGTTTAAACTTTTTGTAATGGTTCAAAGAAATGGAACGGAAATAGGGCGGGATTATAGCGACAGCGATTTCACTATCGCCACAGCGCAAACGAGTTGTAATTCCAGTAATCAGTGTGTTGTTGGCGGGGGTGGAAAGGCATGTTCTACAAATAGTGATTGTCAGACAAATACTCCATCAATCACCGTCACTTCGCCAAACGGCGGAGAGACTTGGAAAGTTGGAGAAACGCACAACATAACTTGGACTACAACAAATTTTTCTCAAAACAGTACAGTTAGTCTTACATTAGTAAGATATTCTAATGGACAAACCTATGGATATGCTATTGGATCTGGAAATCCAGCCAGTGTTTCGGCAAATTTGGGTAGTTATTCGTGGTTCATAGACCCTAATAATCCAAATTATATCCCTGGAACATATAAAATCGCTATTGATTATCAAAACAATGGCTCCAGCGGAACAATTTTAAGCAACGCTTTCACTATCTCCACGGCGCAGGCAACTGCCTCTATTACAGTTACTTCGCCAAATGGCGGAGAAACGTGGAAAGTAGGAGAAACCCACAGTATTACATGGAATTCGACAGGATTAAGCTCTCAAAATATAGACATCGGCCTTATAGGTGGCCCTTATCAAAATATTGGCGTAGGCAATGATATCCCAGCTTCTGCTGGAACATATTCATGGACTATTCCAAGTTCCGACAACATCGGTAGTAATTTTAAGATATATGTTTCAAAAAGTGGTCCGGACGCTCCACAAGTTACTGATTCCAGCGACAATTACTTTACCATAAGTTCGCCAACTGTTCAGCCTCCATCAATCACTGTTACTGATCCGAATGGCGGGGGGCAACTTAATGCTGGTTCAACATATAATTTTAAATGGAGTTCTGCTAATTTATTGTCTACAGACAAAATATTTGTTTACATAGCTTATTCCAATGAAACGGCGGTGGCTCAACTCTGCAGTAATTTATCAGGTAGCTCTATTAGTTGTTCAGCAACAATACCCAGTTCGTTAGCAAACCCGCAATATGCATACAAACTTTTTGTAATGGTTCAAAGAAACGGAACCGAAATAGGAAGGGATTATAGTGATAATTCTTTCAATATCGTAACGGCGAATTCCGCCCAACCTTCGATTATTATTACTTCACCGAGTGGTGGCGAAACGTGGAAAGTCGGAGAAACACATAATATCACATGGACTTCGCAAAATCTTCCAGGTTCCGAGACTATGGATATTTCATTTGCAAGTGGCTCAAATCCAGGCGATTGGGTTGCGACCAATGTGCCCAATAATGGCTCATATGCATGGACAATCCCTGCATCACTTACACCTGCCGGTAATTATTTCATAAACATACAAGATTATTACAATGGACAATCCGTGTCAGTTAACAGCTCGTCATTCACCATTGCTTCGTCTGCGACAAGTTATAATGTTTCACAGAGCAGTTTGGCATCTATTTCATCCGCTCTGCAAGCGATAATGCAACAAATTAAAGCTTTGCTTGGACAATAATCCTAAATCCGCTCCTGAAACATGGGGCGGATTTTATAAAATAAAAACACTTCCAAGATGAAAAAAGCAATAATTGCTATATCGATACTAGTATTAATAATCCTTCTCCCCTTTATACTTTTTGCTTTGCATTTTATCAGTGCATCTTTTTACGATCGTCAAGATTTAACCGCATTGGCAACCAAACTCAACGTGCCCATTTTGTGTTATTTAGCTCCACCAACAGATCATTGCGAAGAAAGTTTCCCGTGTGCCAAGCCAGAGCTTTGCTTTAATGATGTTGCTATAAATAATAAAAATCCAAAAGCTTGCGATTTTATAAGCATTGGAGGTTCTTCTGCCGATAAGACAGGTATAGATTTTCGGAATCAATGTTATGTATTGAGTGGTATGGATTTGAGGGAAGCGTCTAAAAAGTGTCTAGATATTTCAGAAAAAGATTCTTGGATAAGAGGAGATTGTTTTGGTTTTTTTGCCGCTAAACTGAATAATATATCAATTTGCCAAAATAATGCATATGATGACGTGCTAAAAGCGCAATGCTTTTTAACGTTTGTCAGAAATGTTTCAAATCCGAACCCAGACGTCTGTATTCAGTCGACCAATTATAAAGCTCATGCGGATGATTGCTACGTATTGTTAGCGTGGAACACGAAGGATTTATCGATTTGCAAAAAAATAAGCAAGGCCGATCTTGCTAAATTTTGTATGGACGAAATTTTGAATGATTAGTCTGCTCTAAAAAAATTTTGCCTGCGACGAGAGCGAGGGCGGGGCGGGAATTCATTTTCCCCACACCCCTTTTTCTTCCCGCCCCGCCCGAGCGATTTTTGGGTTTTCTGCCCGCCCGCCGCTTTGCGGCGGGTGGGCAATTGTTTTTCTCACGAATTTTTGATAAAGTAAGTTCGAGCGTAGTTGTAAATATACTCCGTAATAAAACTTTTTTCTCTTTTCCCGACGAATTCGCGGGCGGCCAAAACGGCCGCCCATTGCGTTTTGAGAGGGGAATTCGTTTCGCTCGGCGCGCTGCGGCGCGCCTCGCGGTTTTGCAAAATGAGGTTTCGTCGTTGCGATTTTAATTCTGTCTCGTTTTTTTCTTTGCCAGAAAAAAAGAATTTTTGCTTTTGGATTTAGCGTGGTATAATGAAATTGTTGAGGTTAGTTAGTTCAGTAATGAGTATTTTATTCCTAACAATAGAATATTAAAAGCGGCTGGAAACTGGCTAACCTCAACAATTAGCTCATTACTTCCAGTCGCTTTTAGTTTAAAAATCTATGCAAAAATTCTTTTTGTATGCCCGCAAATCCACAGATGTTGAGGACAAACAAGTTCGTTCTATTGAGGACCAAATTGCAGAATTGCGCGCTTTTGCCAAACAGGAAAACCTTGAAATACTTGAGGAGCTGATTGAAAAACAATCAGCCAAAATTCCCGGCCGCCCGATTTTTAACGAAATGATAAAACGAATTGAAAAAGGCCAAGCCCAAGGAATTTTGGCGTGGCACCCCGACCGTCTGGCGCGCAATTCTGTTGACGGAGGGAAAATCATTTATCTTTTGGACTGCGGGCATTTAACGATGCTGAAATTTCCAACATTCTGGTTTGAATCAACTCCGCAGGGAAAATTTATGTTAAATATTGCTTTCGGGCAAAGCAAATACTATGTTGACAGTCTTTCCGAAAACACAAAACGAGGTTTGCGCCAAAAAGTTAAACGAGGCGAATATCCAGGCTTTGCCCCGATAGGATATTTAAACGACCCGAGAATTAAAAATGTAGTTGTAGATAAAAAGAAATCGCCAATAATCCGAAAAATGTTTGAATTGTACGCCGAAAACAATTCTCGTCTTGAAGATATTTCTAACTTTTTGGCGCAACAAGGAATTAGCGCGAGAAGCGGAAAACTATTAAAACGAGACAGAATTTCTTTTATCCTTTCCAATCCGTTCTATGTCGGATTATTCCGTTATGCTGGCGAAACACACGAAGGTAAACACCAGCCAATAATTTCAAAGAAAATTTTTGATAGAGTTCAGGAAATTTTAAAGCAAAGAGGCAGACCTCACCACAAACAAAAGAATGAACCGCAAGCATTTTGCGGACTACTTCGTTGCGGAAATTGCGGAATGGCAATAACCGGCGAATACAAGGTTAAAAAACAAAAAAACGGAAACCAACATTACTACACTTACTACCACTGTACTCATAAATCAAAAATTACAAAATGCAACGAACCTTGCATTCGCCAAGAAGTTTTGAATAAACAAATTTCGCTTTTGCTTCAAAAATTTTCTTTGAAAAAAGATTGGGCGGACGAATTGAATAAAATGCTGGAAAAAGACAAAACCAAAACCGCCCAATCCTTAATCGCTTTTGTTCAAGAAAACAAAAAAAGAATTGTGGAAATTTCCGTTAAGCTCCAGCGACTTTTAGACGGTTATTTAGAACAGGATATTGAAAGAGAAATCTACCGAACTGAAAAAGCAAAATTGCTTTCCGAGAAAAAGTCGCTGGAGGAGAAAATATCTCATCTTGAACAAAAGCAAATTGGCTGGCTCGAACCGATGAGAAATTGGATAAAGGAAGCGGAATCCATAGATAAAATCGCAAACGACAGCGACCTTTTTGCGAAAAAGGTCGCCACCAAAGAAATCTTCGGCTCGAACCTCATTTTGCAAAACCGCGAGGCGCGCCGCAGCGCGCCGAGCGAAACGAATTCCCCTCTCAAAACGCAATGGGCGGCCGTTTTGGCCGCCCGCGAATTCGTCGGGAAAAGAGAAAAAAGTTTTATTACGGAGCGAGTGAGGGGAATCGAACCCCCGTCTATTCCTTGGGAAGGAATCATTCTACCATTGAACCACACTCGCATACTGTAACTTTACTGCCCCGCCCTTTAAGGGCAGGGAAACCCGTTTTCAAAATAATATTTTAATTTCCGCCGTCCGGCTCCACTTTTCCAATATTTTTCTCTTTTTTTAGCTTCTTGCATGTCTCTTGCTTTTTCTGTAAATAAAACCTTGAAAGGACGCCTATATTTTGTTGCATTGATATATCCTTGATTATGTCTGATCAACCTCTTTTCAACATTATCACTAAAACCAACATAAGTGCGTTTATCCTTTAAACTTTGTAAAATATATACTGAAAACATTTTTTTTAAAAAATGAAATCCAAATCTTGCCTTGCCGCCCCGCCGCGGCGGGGCGAGCCTCGCCCTTTCGGGGCGGGGGAAGGTTATGTACTGCCACTATACTAATCCCGCATAAATTAAAATCTGCTTTTTATCCAATCCCAACCGCTGCTAAACCAGCCTGTAAAAATTTTTATATCCATAAAATTTTGCTGCTTATCTTCATTTTTTGGCTGTTGCTGGGGCAATATGAAGGACACAACTTTTTCTCCCTGTTTTTGAAGGTTCAACTGCTCTCTGGCAACTTTTTCTAAATAATCTATACTATTTGACTGGCTTATGCCCTGTTTTAATTCTTGGTTTTTTTTAATTGTTTCCTGGATCTGTTTTTTTATATTATCAAATTCAGAATTTAGTTTTTCTTTTTTCTTATATATTCCAATATCTTTAAACACTAATAAAAGAATTATTGTTAGCATCAAGCTCGCGGCGAAAACAAAAAAAACAATGTTTGCCGAATATCTGTTCTTTTGTTTTTTCTTAAAATTTGCTACCATTATAATATGAAATCAAAAACAATTTTTAAAATAGTTTGGATTACATTAATAAGCCTGGTGGGATTAAGCACCATTCTTTGGTCTGTGGGAACAGGCCTTTATAGATAAACTATGAAGACCCTACATTTTTAATTGCCGCCTCGTAAATTACCAATATGTTTTTGGCTTGATTTTGGTCTATTTTGAAATCCGGATCATATACTATAGAATTCCTTATTTTGCGCGCCTCTAAAACTTTTTCCATATTAGGGACAATTATGCTTCCGGCATTTTTTATTAAGTCATCTGGCGTTTTGCCTGTAAAGTCTCTATCACCTAACATCTCAGCTAAAAAATCGTCTGCTTCTATTATGGCAAGCTTATATTCGCTTTCGGCTCCTATATCCATTCTTTTTTGAATTTTGCTCCAGCGCCTGGATATTTCTTTTAACCCGTAAGCCTGCCAGGAAAAAAACTCTGTAACATCTTCTAAAAATTTAAACTTCAGCCAGCTTGAATTCATCATAAAATACACAACAGCTGCCAAAAAAAACATTGCAAAAGAAACAAAAACAAGCTTTACAGGAAAAAGCATATCCTGAATAGAGGGATTTGATATAAAATAAATAAAATCTTTTATTCCAAGAAAATTGTAAAAATCAATCCACGTCATTATTTTATTTTACCATATTTTCTATTTGCGATGCTATACTAAAAATTTTATCTTCTTCAAAATGATTTCCAATTATCTGCAAACCAACTGGCAGGCTTTTAATTTTTCCAACAGGAACAGAAATTCCGGGCAATCCTGCTAATTTTAAAGGAATAGTATAAATATCAGCTAAATACATAGACATTGGATCATCTGTTTTTTCGCCTATTTTAAATGCCGGAAATGGTGAAACGGGGCAAAATAATAAATCAACTTTTTTCCCGCCACTGCGGGATCCCGCTCCTGGCGGGACAAATACCTCTTTAAAATCCTGCTTTATCAATTCTCTAACTTCCTGGGCTTTTTGATAATAAGCGTCATAATACCCAGAAGACAAACTATATGTTCCCAACATAATTCTTCTTTTTACTTCAACTCCAAATCCCCTCCCTCTTGTTTTTAAATATACATCCAAGAGATTTTCCGCTGGTTCGGACAACCCGTATTTTATTCCATCAAATCTTGCCAAATTAGCTGATATTTCAGACGGACCAATTATATAATAACAAGCCAAGGCGTATTCTGAGCTCGGTAAACTTATTTCAATAATTTCAGCGCCTGCGTCCTTTGCTTTTTTTATCGCTTCTCTGATTATTTCTTCTACTTCTTTTTCCAATCCCTTCGCAAAATATTCTTTTGGAACCCCAATGCGTAAATTCTTAATTTTAAATTCTGTATTCTGTATTCCCAACTCAACGCTTGTTGCGTCAAGCGGATCTTTGCCTTTAATTGCATCAAAAACAATTTTACAATCTTCAACATTCTTAGCAAGAGGCCCAATTTGGTCTAAAGAAGATGCATGGGCAATTAAACCATAACGGGAAACTGCTCCATATGTTGGGCATAATCCAACAACCCCGCAAAAGGATGCCGGCTGTCTTATTGAACCTCCAGTGTCAGAGCCCAAAGCGAAAACCGCCATATTTGCCGCAACCGCGGCCGCCGATCCGCCAGAACTTCCGCCGGCAACTCTTGTTTTATCGTGCGGATTTTTTGTCGCGCTGAATGCCGAATTTTCAGTAGACGAACCCATTGCAAACTCATCTAAATTTGTTTTTCCTAAAATAACAGCTCCCTGCTCCTTTAATTTTTTAATAACTGTTGCGTCGTAAGGAGCAATATAATTCTCTAAAATTTTTGAACCAGCTGTGCATTTTTCCCCCTCAACTAAAATTGCGTCTTTTATGGCACAAGGAATTCCTGTTAACATTTCTAAAGTTCCTGATTTTATTTTTCTATCCGCTTCCTCTGCCATTTCCAACGCCAAATTTTCGGTCACAGATAAATAAGCGTTTACTTTTTTATTATTTTTTTTAATTTTATCTAAATATGCTTTTGTTAAATCAACAGAAGTAAATTCTCCCTTTTTTAATCCTTCGTGCGCTTCTTTAATTGCTAACTCTGTTAAATCCATTATAATATTGTTTTAACTTTAATGTAATCATCTTTTTTACAGGGAGCTGCAGTAATTAGCTCATCTCTTATATTGTGGCTGGAAACTACCTCATCTCTTCGGCTCGCCGAAGCCTTGGTGGAGGCGGCTTCAACTTTTACCTTCGGGGCTTTTTTTAACAAATCAAAATAATCCAAAATCGCAGACATATCTTTCTGCATTTTTTCTATTTCCTTTTCAGTTAATTCCAACCGCGCCAACTTTGCAATACGTTTTACTTCGTCTTTGCTAAGCATAAAATTTAAAAATACAAATTTCACGCAAATAAGCCGCTGTCTTCGTCTTTTGACATTACTTCAGATAATGTTTCAAGGTTTTCCAAAGCCATTCCAGCTCCCCTTACAACCGAGGTTAATGGATCATCAATAATTTTACATGGCATTTTTGTTTCTTTTGAAATTAAAGCATCCAATCCTCTCAGCAAACTGCCTCCGCCAGCCAAATAAATGCCATTTGTCATTACATCTGCCAAAAGCTCTGGAGGAGTTTCTTCAATTGTCACTTTAATAGCAGCTAATATCTGTTTTACCGATCTTTCCAAAGCTCTTTGGACGTCATCATTAAAAATAACAACTTCTTCGGGCAAACCTGTAACTAAATTTCTTCCCCGCATAGGCATTTCTTTCTTTTCTTTTAGGGGCATAGCAGAACCAATATTTATTTTAATAAGTTCAGCTGTTCTTTCGCCAATTAATAACTTATATTCTTTTTGGGCAAATTGCACAATATCGTCATTAAGCTTGTCTCCGGCAATTCTTAAAGACCTAAAAGCAACTATTCCGCCAAGCGAAATAACTGCCACTTCTGTTGTCCCTCCGCCAATATCAACTATGAAGTTTCCCCCGGCATCTTGAATGGAAAGTTTTGCCCCAATAGCTGAAGCCAAAGGCTCTTCAATTAAAAACACTGTTCTTGCTCCGGCATTTTTTGCGGCATCCCTTACCGCTTTTCTTTCAACTTCTGTAACTCCGCAAGGAATTCCAATTATTATTCTTGGCATGTGGCCTATTCCAAACATTTTTTTACTGCCCGAAGCCGCTTTTTCAATAAAATATTTTAACATCTGCTCTGTGACCTCAAAGTCAGAAATAACTCCATTAACCAATGGCCTTGTAGCAGTAATATAGGAAGGCGTGCGGCCAACCATTTTTTTTGCTTCTTCTCCAATAGCTAAAATTTGGCCTGTTTTGTTATTAACAGCAACAACAGACGGCTCATTTATAATTATTCCCCTGTCTTTTACGTAAACCAAAGAGTTGGCAGTACCCAAATCAATCGCCATATCTACTGACAAAAATGAAAAAAGTTTTTTAAACATTTACTTTAAAATTTTTGATAATTGTTTTATTTTTATTAATCTCGCTGTATTTTTATTTCTTTCTTTTACTTCAACAGAATTTTTCGCTAATGTTTTCTCTGAAACCACAACCCTAAAAGGAATACCCATTAAATCGGCTTCTGCAAATTTTTCTCCAGCTGATTTATCTTGCCTATCATCGTATAATACCTGAATACCATTTTTTTTCAATTCTTGATAAATTTTATTTGCTGTGGCCTTTATATTTTTTTTATCAGATTTAATTTCTATTAAATGGACTAAAAACGGGGCAACTGATTTTGGCCAAATAATTCCTTTGTCATCATGATTTATCTCAACAATTGTCCCCAATAATCTTCCTAACCCAATTCCAAAACACCCCATAATAACATCTTTTTCATGGCCGTCTTTATCCCTAAATTTTAAATCAAATGGCAAAGAATATTTTGTCCCCAGCTTAAAAATATTTCCTGCTTCAACAGCTTTTTTTTCGTCAAACTCGCCTGCGCCGCATTTTGGACAAACCGAATTTTCTGGCTTAATTTCTTTATTAATTGCCAACTTACATTTTTTGCAGATATAAATTATGTCTTCTCCTGCTTCTGTTGTTGTTTGAAATTCGTCTGAGTACTTAGAAAAACTTCCGCCAGAGGCCAATGTTTGGTAAGTATTTTTACCAATGCCGCATTCTTTAAAAATATTCATATATATCTTTATCATTTTGTCGTAATACTTATCTAAGTCCCTTTCCGTAGAATGAAAAGAATATAAATCTTTCATTAAAAATTCTCTTGTCCTTAAAATTCCAGATTTCGCCCTTAACTCATTTCTAAATTTGGTCTGAAATTGAAAAATAGACAACGGCAAATCTTTATGCGAAAAAATAATTTTTTTAGCTAAAGGCACCACAACTTCTTCGTGCGTTGGAGCCAAAGCATAATCTTTATCGCCATTGCCTTTTAATTTAAAAAGTATATCTAAATTATCCCATCTGCCTGTTTTTTGCCAATTTTCTTTTGGATTTAATGCCGGCATTAAAATTTCCTGTCCATCGGCCTCCAACATATTTTTTCTGATTATATTTTCAATTTTCTGCAGAACCAAAAACCCCAAGGGCAAAAAACTATAAACTCCAGCCATTAGCTGGTCAACAAACCCAGCCCGCGCCAGCAAATCGTGGGAAATTGCTGACTTTTCCCCGCCTGCATCGCCTGCGGCGAAGCCGCTGCGGGCAGGTTTATCTGTTTTATAAAACAATTTTGATTGCAACATATTGTTATATATAAATTATTTTTGCAATGATGATTTTAAAAATTCTGTAAAACGCGGGATGTCAAATTTTATTGTGACAAAAATAGACATTGCAATAAGCAAAAAGAAAAATATTGCAGTTATTGTTTGCTCTGTTTTGGCAGAAACCGGCCTGCCCTTTATTTTTTCAATAAGCAAAAACAACAGTTTTCCTCCGTCTAAAGCCGGAATTGGAAACAAATTAAATATGGCAATAAAAACAGAAATAGATCCTATAAAATACAGAAAAAATCCAACTCCATAATCCACAGCCCTTGCTAAAAATATAGTAATTCCCAAAGGACCTGCCAGTTCAGCTCCCTGCGGAACCCCTTTGCCTGAAAAAATATTTTTAAAAACGTCATATAATCCCTGCGCTGATTTTACTGTAATATCCCAGCAATAAATTGTTCCCTGAATAGGAGCTTGATACCACGGATATTTTTGAATTAAAGTTGCCATTCTTTCTAAGCCAACTCCAATTGACCCTTCTCCTTCAGGATACTCGGCCCTTGGCGAAAGAGAAACTTCTAATGTTTTATCGCCCCTTTTAATAGACAATTTAATTTGTTCTGAAGCATGGCTTTTTGAGAAATCTTGAATATCCTTTACTTTATCTATTTTTGTTTCTTCAGTGCCCGCATTTGCGCTTTCATATTTATTGCTTTTAGCGCCCAATAAAACATCTCCCGCTTTTAATCCTGCTTTCTCTGCTGGAGAATTATAAGACACAGATACAATTATAACTCTTGCATTGGTTAAACCTTGCAAGTCTTGATCTCCCACGGGAATATCAGCTCCTATGCCAAAAACAACAGAAAAAATAATTATGCTGGCCAGCCAAAAAGCAGCAACTCCACCAATAACGATTAAAACTCTTTTCCATATGGCTAAACTAGAAAAACTCCTATAATCATCCAACCCTCCTTCTTCGCCGTAAATCCTGACAAAAGCGCCTAATGGAATCCAGTTTATAGAATAAATTGTATCGCCAAATTTTTTTCCGATAATTCTTGGAGGATATCCTACTCCAAATTCTTCAACTTTAACGCCAAATTTTTTGGCTATTATAAAATGTCCAAATTCGTGGATTATCATTAAAGCAATTAAACTTAAAAAAGCAATGACTAAAGTTAAAATTGTTGATAACATTTGATGAAATCTTTAATTTTTAAGCTACTTCGTTTTTTTTCTTTTCAATTAAATTTTTTATTTTTTCGTTGTATTCGTCAATCAATTTTTGCAGTTCGTCTTTTCCGCGAAATTTATCGTCTTCTGAAATATTTTTTTCTTTAAAAGCGTCCTGAATTTTATTCCATGCGTCTTCTCTGCAATGCCTTATTGTCTGCCTTGCCTGCTCGCCCTTTTCATTTAAAATTTTAATTAAGCCTTGCCTGTATTCTTCTGTTAAAAGCGGCAAGCCGATTCTTATAACATTTTTATCAACGGCCGATGACATGCCTAATCCAGACTGAGAAATGGCTTTTTCTATCGGTTCAATATAAGAAATATCCCATGGCTGAATAACAATCTGGTTTGTTTGTGGCGCAGAAATGGCCCCCAATTGCTTTAAGGCAAACTTTGAGCCAAAAGCATTAACTTCTATATCTTCAACCAGCGAAGGAGATGCTCTTGATGTACGTATTTTCGCAATTTCGTTCTCTAAAAATTTTAAAGCCTTTTCAAACTCTGGCCTGGCTTTGTCGATAAATTCTTTATACGACATATATTTTTATGTTTCCATTAATAATATTTCCAATGCCAATTTAGGGCTGGCATTGGTAAACGTTAATTCTCTGTTTATTGCTTCTGCCAAATTTAATACTCTTTTTAAATCGCCAATTGAATACTTTGCAAAAACTCCGTCTTTAACATCAAATTTCTCTATGCCTATTTTTGCAAGCAATAAATGCCTTAAATATTTCTGCGCAACCTTTATAATGTCTTCAATTTTTTGCTTTTCTGCATCAATGGATTTTACAAATTTAAACTTTTCTGAAAGATTAGAATTTAAAACAGGAATCAAGCTGTTTAAAATTTCTTTCTCTATTTCTTTTTTTTCTAAATTTTCTGGCAAATTTTTGCCCCAAAAAAACTTTATTTGCTGGCATCTTGAAAAAATTGTCGGCAGAATTATTTCTGGCCTTGAAGAAATTAAAAAAATCAGTGTTTTCCCTTTTGGCTCTTCTAAAGTTTTTAATAAACAGCTTTGCGCCTCTTGATTCATGCTTTCTGCGCAGTCAATGATAACAGATTTAAAAGAGCCGTAATACGATTTATAGCTTAAAAAATTTTGCGCCTCCCTGATTCTGGAAATTTTTATTTCGCCTCCATCTCCGAATTTCTCATCTTTTCCATTTGGCGATAAAACCGTTAAATCCGGAAAACTGTTTTTTTCTATCATTAGGCAATTTGCGCACTTTTGGCAAGGTATTTTTGCATTTATTTGACCCGCCTCCGCCCCGCCAAGGCGGGGCTTCTGCGAGGCAAGGCAATTTATATATTTTACAAATTCTATTACAAAAGTTTTTTTGCCTATTCCATTTTGGCCAGAAAACAAATAAGCATGTGAAAGCTGATTTTGTTCAAGCTTTTTCTTTAAAAACTCCCATTGTTTGCTATGCCCAACTAACATAAAAAGTTATTTTTTACTCATTACCACTTTTTTATACTCCTCTAAATGCTCTAAAACCAATCCTGTTCCCTTTACTACGCAGAACAGCGGCTCTTCTGCAACAAAACATGGCACTCCTGTGCTTTGAGCAATCAATTCATTTATTTTTGGCAAAAGCGCTCCGCCGCCGGCAACAACAATTCCTTTATTCATTATATCAGCAGAAAGCTCTGGCGGTGTTTCAGATAAAACAATTTTAGCGGCTTGCACTATTTCAACCAAAACATCAGAAATTGCCTCGCAAACTTCATTGCTTGATATTTTAATATTTCTTGGTAAACCTAAAATTAAATCTCTTCCCTGAATTTCCAAATACTTTGGTTCTCTTTGAGGAAGCGCTGTGCCAATTTTTATTTTTATTTCTTCTGCTGATTGCGTGCCAATAGCCAAATTATATTTCTTTTTTATATATTCGGCTATAGCTGTATCTATTTTGTCGCCAGCCACCCTTACAGAATGAGAAGTTACAATTCCGCCAAGCGAAATAACAGCAACTTCTGAAGTGCCTCCGCCAATATCAATTACCATATGGCCTGAACACGAGTTAATTGGTATGCCAGCTCCAATTGCAGCCAATATTGGCTCTTTTGCCACAAAAGCCTGCTTGGCTCCAGAAGACAGAGCCGCCTCAATAACAGCCCTTCTTTCAGTGCTGGTAATTCCAGCAGGAACAGATATCACTAATTCTGGTTTAAAAAACCTGAATCTGCTTGCTGTTTTTGCAATAAAATAACGTATCATTGCCTGCGTTACTTTATAATCAGCTATAACCCCGTCTTTTAACGGCCTGTAAACTCTAATGTCATCTGGCGTGCGGCCTATCATTTCTTTTGCCCGCGCGCCAACTGCTAAAATTTTGTTGTCAGTTAAAGAAATAGCAACAACCGAAGGCTCGTGTAAAACTATCCCCTTGCCCTGGACATAAACCAGAGAGTTGCAGGTTCCTAAATCAATTGCAATTTTTGAGTTAAACATAAAAACTAATTTTTAATTTAAGATTTAAGCGTTTACGCGCTTAATGTCTGCTCCCAATTTCTGTAAACGCTCCTCTATCTTTTCATACCCTCTGTCAATTTGAAAAACGTTATCAATAACAGTTTCGCCTTCAGCCATTAATCCTGCAATAACCAAACAAGCTCCAGCCCTAATATCCCACGATGCAATATTCGATCCAATTAGTTTTACTGGGCCGAATACAAACGCCCTATGAGGATCAACTATTTCTATGTCAGCGCCCATTTTTCTTAGCTCTTGCACATAATTAAACCTGCTTTCATATAAAGGATCGTGCACCAAACTCTTTCCTTTCGCCTGCGTCAGCAATGGAATAACCACAGGCAAAAAATCTGTTGGAAATCCCGGGCAAGGCAATGCCTGAATTTTAGTATGCTCTAAATCTGGAGCATAAAAAACTGTTATCTCATTTTTTCCTTTTTCAAATTTAACCCCCATTGAAGAAAGCTTTTCTAAAAATAAGTCCAGATAATCGAAGTCTACATTTTTTATAATAATTTTACCAGGAACAACAGCTCCCAAAACAATAAACGTTGCCGCCTCTATCGGATCAGAAATAATAGAATGTAAAACGCCATTTAAGCTTTTTACTCCTTCAATTTCAATTGTATGAGTTCCAACTCCGTTTATTTTAGCTCCCATTGCTTCCAACATTTTTCCTAAATCTTGCACATGGGGTTCACAAGCAGCTCCCTTTATTATTGTTTTCCCCTCTGCTAAAACAGCTGCCAGCATAACATTTTCAGTGGCAGTAACTGAAAATTCCTCCAAAATAATTTCAGTTCCTTTAAGCTTTTCGCAATCAACTTCATAGAAACCATTTTCTCTTTTAATTCTTGCCCCTAATTTTTCTAACGCTTTCAAGTGCACTGAAATTGGCCTTAGGCCAATTCTGTCTCCGCCTGGCGCCCCGATTTTAAAATGCTTTATCCTGTGCAGTAAGCTTCCAAATAATAAAACTGAAATTCTTGTTTTTGAAATTTTTTCAAAATCTATTTTTTCAACATCAAGAGAGTCTGCAATAATTTTTACTTTTCTCTCTCCGATATTTTCAACCTTAACTCCCATACTTTTCAAAACCTCCAGTATATTAAAAATATCTTCTATTAAAGGAAGATTTTCTATCACACACTCTTTTTCGGTTAAAAGACAGGCTGCCAAAACAGGCCCTGCTGCATTTTTTGAACCCCTGACTTCTATTTCTCCTGAAAGAGTTTTTCGCCCCTTAATTACAAATTTATCTGCCAAGTTTTTATAATTAATTATACCCTATCTTAATCTAAAAAAATAATAATTGCAAGTTTTAAAATTTAAAAACAAATAGCCCTTTTGAAAGGGCAATTTGTTGTAAAAAATTGTTGTAAAGTTTAAGATAAAATTTCTTTAGAGTGGGATTTTTTCCACTCTTCTATTTTTTTGTGGTCGCCAGAAAGCAATAATTTTGGAACCCGCCAAAACTTCTTGTTAGAAGATTTAGGCGGGCAAGCCCTCCCTCTTTTTTCGTATTTACCAACATTAAAAATTTCCGGGCGGGTGTATTGAGCATATTCTAAAAATCCGCCTTTTTTTGTAACTCTTTCTTCCAACAATTGTGGCTTTCCTAAAACTCCGGGTATTAATCTTGAAATTGTTTCTATTGCCACCATTGCCGGAAGCTCCCCTCCCATTAAATCATAATCTCCAATTGATAGCTCAACGTCTGCAATATTTTTTGCCACTCTTTCGTCAACTCCTTCATATCTACCGCAAATAAAAATTATCTGGTCTAACTTTGAAAACTGAAAAGCAAGTTTTTGGTTAAATTTTTTGCCTCTTGGCGTAAACAAAATTATTTTAGTCTTTCCTCGCTTTTTTATTTTTTTTACAGCTTTATAAATTGGCTCTACCTGCATAACCATTCCCAAGCCTCCGCCAAATGGCCTGTCATCAACCTGTTTATGAGGGCCCTTTCCCCATTTCCGCAAATTATGAACATTTATTTTTATCAATTTTTTTTTCTGCGCCCTTGCAATTAAACTCTCGCCCAAATAGGACTTAAAAATTTCCGGAAAAATTGTAATTACATCAAACTTCATATTTGCTTCGCAAATCACGGATTAATGCAGATTTTAACTAATTTATACTGATAATTTTTCCGCATAAATCCGCTAAAATCCGTATAAATCAGCGGCACATAAAACGAAAACGGTACTACCTGTATGATAGCACCGCCTTCGGTAATATGTAAAATCTACAAATTACAAACTGATATTGTCTATATCTTCTGAGAGTTCTTTTTTCTCAGTTCTTGGAGCGCGTCCGCCTTCTGGTTCCTCAATTTTGAGGTTCACTCTGGCGTGATTTTTTAATCCGACAATTCGGACTAAATTTCTTATTGCCTTGGCAGTTGATCCTTCGCGGCCGATTATTTGGCCCATATCTTCAGGATTTACTTTCAAAGAAAGTAAAACTCCCATTTCGTCAACTTTTCTCTCAACTTTGACGTCTTTTGGGTTATCAACTAACTCTTTGACAATGTACTCAAGAAACTCTTTGTCGTTTTCTTTTGTCATTGCTTTGCCCCGCCGTAGCTTTATGCGAAGGCGGGTCTGTCATTAAATCTATAATCGTTCTGCGACCTTTATTTTTTATTTTACTCCTTTATCAGTAGATGTCAAATTTTATTTTTATACTCTCCCCTTTTTTCAAACCACTAAAGAAATTTATTACTTCTGAGAAATCAGACAATTTTCTGTTATTCAACTAATGATTTGAAAAAAAAGGGGAAACTGCGAAATTTATCGCTTGGCCTGTTTCCCAATAGGCCATGAACTTCACCTAGGAGTTTCCATGGGTTGCACGGAGCCTTTATTAACCCTAAGTGCTCCAGGCACATCTTCTTCGTAGTAAACTGCAATGTGCGGTCCCTTAGGGCCGACCGGATAGTCCACGTTCATCTGCACAAAGGCATACTGCCCATTTTCTGCCCGAAGGTAATTACCATCGGGCAAATTGTGAATGGTGATCGGTTTTCCAATGTTGTCCTTTGCTTCGGCCTTAGCCTGCCCTAACTGTTGCACGAGTTTCTCGTTCTCCTCCTGTAAAAACTTTTCTCGACGCAAGCCGAGGAAAAGGATACAAAATATGAGAATCATCGCCGTTAAAACACATACTACCAAATAACATCCCATAGAATCCTGGTGACCTTTCATGACTTTCTCCTTCAGAATTTGCCAAATGCGTTCATTAAAGGCGAACGCGCACCTTTCAAGCTAAGATGCTTGGGGGATCTCTCCTTGTTTTTTTTGAAAGACTATTGAGCCTTTTCACAAAACTTCATTGCCCGAATTCCTCAGCAAAAGCCAAGAAACCGATTATGAAGAAGAGACCTCCCAAACGCCTTAATTTACCCTATATATTAATTATACCACTATTAAAAAGCTTGTCAATAGCACGCTGTTTAAACCAAAAATCCGCTTTTTGAGGCGAATTTTAGACTGTTTTTTAATATATTATGCTTTAACTTCTTCCCCTGCGACTTCCTCTGTTGGTTTTGACTCTTCTTTCGCGACTTCTTCTGGATTGCTTCCCGCCCCTTCGGGGGCGAGGCTCGCCTCGTCAGCGGACGAGGCGGCTGCCTGAACTTTAGCTGCATTTTCTTTATCCCCGCCTAAAGCTGCTACATTATTGCGGGCGAGTATTTCTGCTTGCTTTTTTTTGCTTAATTTTGAAACGTGAATTTTTTTTGCGTCTATAACTTTTTCTTTTACAAGCAAATTGTGAATTGTGTCCGATGGCTGGGCGCCGGTTTTTAGCCAATACTGAATTCTTTCTTTATTTAAAGATATTTTTTTAGTTAAAGGATTAACGTAACCCAAATCTTCAACCGACCTTCCTCCTTTTGTCGATCTTCTTTTATCTATAACAACCACCCTAAAAAATGGCTGATTCTTTTTGCCTTTTCTTGATAAACGAATTGTAAGCATTTATTTTTAGTTTTTTATATTTTTATTTTTTAATTACTAAAGCATTTTTTGCCGCGCTTTCTTCTGCCTCCTGTTTTGAAGAGCCTTCTCCTTCTGCCACTTTATTCTCTCCCAAAAAAACTCCGACTATAAATTTTTTAGAGTGATCTGGACCCCATTCTTTTACCACTTTATAAGTTGGCGTTATCCCCTCTTTTTCCTGCGCCTCTTCTTGAAGTTGCGATTTTGAATCTTTATAAAGCTGATTTTTTATAATATTTGGCAAATTTACCATTAAATATTTTTTAATAAATTTATCGGCAGGTTCGTATCCTGAATCCAAATAAATAGAACCAATTAACGCTTCAAAAGAATTGGCTAAAATATACTGCCTTGCTTTGCCTAATTCTTTTGTTTCGCCTCGTGACAACAATAAAAAATCGTTAAAACCTAATTCTTCTGCAACCTTGGTGAGCATTTTAGCATTTACTAATGCCGCCCGCCAATTTGTTAAATCGCCCTCTGATTTTTCTGGATAATCTCTGTAAAGGTGGTCTGTAACAACTAATTCTAAAACAGCGTCCCCTAAAAATTCAAGCCTTTCGTTGTTGTTTAAATGAAAACTCGGATTTTCATTCAAATAAGACCTGTGCACGAATGCTTGGGTTAAAAGGTCTTTGTTTTTAAATTTCAATCCCAATTTTTTTTCAAGTTTTTCAAAATTTTTTGTCATTGTTTTTTTGTTCCCCGACAAAAGCGCTCCGCGCATTTTGACGGGTCCGTCAAGCTGCCCCTTCGGGGCTGCTGTCGGATATTTGCTTATAAACTGTGCCTAAAACTCCGTTAATAAATTTTCCTGAAATCGGCCCTGAAAAGGTTTTTGCCAATTCAATTGCTTCGTTTATGGCAACCTTTGGAGGAACTTCGTCTTTGTTTGAATATAAAAGCTCAAAAAGCCCAATCCTTAAAACATTTCTGTCAATAATTGGTATTTGGGAAATTGGCCATTCTGGCGCCGCTTTTTCAATAATTTTATCAATTTCTTTTAAATGCTTTTCAACTCCGGCAATTAATTCCCAAACAAATTTTTTATCCTCCAACCCAGGTCCAAAATCTTCCAAATTTCTTTCAACTATGCCATTCAAAGCATTATCTTTTTTACCGTAAAAATCCCATTCGTACAAACTTTGCATTACAATTGAACGTGATAAATGTCTTGATGCCATTTCTATTTCTTTGAAAGTTCTTCCATTGTTATCGGCTTTTCTTGTTTTTCCTGTTTTTCGGCAGCCTTTATTTCTTTTTCTTTTGCTTTTTTATTTTTTCTTGTAAGATTTTTTAAAACATCAATAATTTTTTTTCCTTTATAAAAACCGCAATTCTTACAAATTGTATGCGGCCTAACCGGTTTTTTGCATTTTGGACAAACAGTTAAAACAGCCGGCTTTATATATAAATGCATCCGAACTTTGTTTCTTTTGCCTTTTGTGTGCCTATGTCTTGGAACTGCCATATCAACGAAATTTTTAATTTCTAATTTTTAATTTTTAATACTAAGGTATTTTTTAATATAACAGATAATTTATTATTTTGCAATACTTAATACAAAATGTATAATTATAAGAATGAGAAAACTTTTTCTTGCCATAAAAAATGATATTTTGTTGTATGCTATGTTAATGCTCGGTTTTGTACTGCGCTTATTTTATATTTTTATTTTTACAACTCCAAAACTTTATCTTTGGTCTGACCCAGGTGCCTATGACCTGCGGGCCTTGCAAATGGCAAAAGGAATACACATGATGTTTTCAACATATTGGCCTCCGTTTTATCATATTTGGCTAAGCCTTATTTACCGGCCGCTTATATGGCTTGGCTTGGAAAATTGGCGAATTGAAATTTATGTTGTAATTTCGGCGTTGCTGGCAATGGTTGGTTTTTGGTGCGTTTATCAAATCGTAAAAAAGCTGTTTCCTGCCCCTGCAGGCAAGTCTCAAAAAACAGCTTTAATTGTTTTGGCGCTTTTAATTTTATGGTATCCTCTCATTTACTTAAATTATTTAGTAATGAGTGAAAATTTATTTTTTCCATTGCTTTTTCTCGGCCTTTATTTTTTAATAACAAAGCCACAAAATTCATCAACCGGGCTATGGATAGGATTATTTTTTGGCCTTGCTTTTTTGACCCGTCCTATTTTTGCATTAGTTTTGCCTCTTTTTTTGCTTTGGGGATTATATTATAAAATTAATTGGCGGTTATTGATAACTTTTACCTTGACAGCAGCAGCTATAGTTGCATCTATGGCTCTTTTTAATTTTTATTACACAAACGGAGCTGAAAAATCTATTTCTTCAAACGGGGGCGTTGGATTTGCAATGCTGTGGTGCGATGCAAAATCGCTTCAATTTTCAAACAATGGATACAGTTTTGGATTTGGTCCTCCAGCCAATATTGATTATCCTGAAAATAGCAGAATTTTTACCGCAGTTCCCTTTGAAAACCAAAAATATTATTATCAAATAGGGCTTAATTGCTTAAAAAACCATCCCCAGCAACTAATAAATAATTTTTCTTCTATAATAAAATTATTTCACAGCCATCTTTTTCCAACTATTGGAAACATAGCAGGCTGGGAAACTTTCCGCCTTATATTCAAGCTTTTAACTGGATTATTATTTATTTTCAGTATTTTAACAACCATCGGGCTCTCTGGCAAGCGCCTTAAAATTAACGAGTCTGACAAAAAATATTTTTACTTTATGGCTTTAATTATTTTTTCTGTTCCGCTTACCGTTTATTTGCAAAACATTGGCGAAGAACGCTACCTTATGCCTTATGCTCCGTTATTAATAATTTTATCTATTCCAGCCGCCAGCGCTTTAATTAAAAAAATATGGAAACTATTTCAATAATAATACCAGCTTACAACGAAGAAAAAAGGCTTTCAAAAACCTTATCAAAATGGCAAAATTTTTTAAATCCAGGCTATAAAGTTGTTGAAATAATAATTGTTGACGACGGTTCAGAAGATAAAACTGAAGAAGTCGCCGAATCTTTTAAAAATCAGCTGCCGATAAAAATAATAAAGGTAATTCCTAACCGGGGAAAGGGATATGCAGTAAAAAACGGGGTAAAAAAAGCGCTAGGCGATTTGATTTTTATATATGACGCTGACGGCGCAGTGGCGCCACTTGAAATCAATAAACTTCTTTTACAAATAAAAAATGCAGATATAGTAATTGGCTCAAGAACCGCAAAAGGAGCAAAAGCAAAAATATCTTTTATGCGCCACATAGTAGGAATATGTTTTCATATTTTTTGCTGGCCTCTTCTGCCAAAAATAAAAGATGCTTCCTGCGGAGCTAAGCTTTTTAGAAAAGACTGCGCCAAAAAAATTTTTGAAATGCAGAAAATTGAACGTTTTGCTTTTGATATTGAAATTTTGTGGCTGGCTAAAAATTTAAATTTAAAAATAAAAGAAGTTGGATTAGAGTGGAAAGAAATTCCGGGTTCAAAAATTAAAATTTTTCACGACAGTTTAGAAATGGCTGTTTCTGTGCTAAGCTTGTATAAAAGGCAATTATTTAATAAAATTATAAAATAAAATATTAAAAATTTAAAAACAAAAACAATGGATATAAAGCCAAAAACAAAACTTATAGCGCTAACTTTGCTGATTTACGGTTTGCCGATTTTTATTTTGTCTATTCTGCCGTTTTCAAAAGGCTTTTTCGGCGATTTTGAATCCCCTATTTTCAACTTTTTATTTAATGGAAAAATTTTATTTTCTCCAACTGGAATTATTTTTGATTTGCTTTTGCTTTACTGCGCTTATTTGTTTATAAGAGATGATATTTCAATTGAAGAAGAAAGGGTTTATCTTGTATATTCTGGATTAAAAAAAATATTTAGTTTCGTTTTTATAGATAAAATAAAAAAAGACTTAGCAATATCTAAAGCAGAAAAAGTGTCTGTTCTTTTTTATTTTGTAAAAATATTTTTTACGCCAATAATGATAAATTTTTTAATAAACAACACCAGATCTCTTATCCAATTTCTATCTAATTCAAATTCATTTGAATTCACAAAAGCAAATATTTTAGGCTCTTATTTTTATCTTATTTTTTATTTAATTTTAATGATAGACACAGCGATATTCGCGTTTGGATATCTTTTTGAGTCTTCTTTTTTAAAAAATACAGTAAAATCAGTAGAGCCCACTGCTTTAGGATGGATGGTGACTCTTATGTGCTACCCGCCGTTTAACGATTTAACAGGAAGATTTTTAGGATGGTATTCTTCTGATTTTAATGATTTTGGAAACATAAACATAAACATTATAGCCGGAGCATTTTCTCTTTTGGCGTTTGCCATTTATTGCTGGGCTTCCATTGCTTTGGGATTTAAGGCTTCTAATTTAACGAACAGAGGAATTGTTTCTGGCGGCCCCTATAAATATGTTAGGCATCCAGCCTACATTTCAAAAAATTTAAGCTGGTGGATTATGGGCATTCCATTTATAAAAACATATGGTTTTGTGGCAATTTTAAGCTTAGCTGTATGGACTTTTATTTATTTCTTAAGAGCTTTAACCGAAGAAAGGCATTTAATCAAAGACGAGGCTTATGTTGAATATATGAAAAAAACAAAGTATATGTTTATCCCCGGCGTTTATTAAAATGGAGAAATTTCTTTATTGCCTGGTAAATTATTTGAACAAGGAGAAATAAAAACGTTTTTAGAAACATAACCGCAGCCTCCTGTTTCATCACAAACTTTTAAGTTAGAATAATGAGAACATTGAGTAGTATAAGTACAGGAGATATTTCCTTTGGTATATTTTTTAGCAGAACCGTCTGCGCAATCCCAAGTATACGAAACAATTGGGCTCGTGTTGCAAGGATAAGATCCAGTAGAGGTATAACAAGTAGAAGTATCTACAAGAGTAGTTAAATTGTTTATAAGCGGAGGATCTGGATTAAAATAATAGTCGGGATTTGGACAAGCATGGGCATACCCGTATGTAAATATTTGCTCAGCATTTTTCCATTCAGAAGGAGTATAATCTTTTGCCCACACTTTTACCCGCCAATAATAGCCAGTATTAAAATTAATGTGGTCGCATTGGTTATTAGGATACGGATTAGATAAATTATTAACATCGCAATAATGAAGCGAAGGATCTATTTGCACAAGCACCATTTGCTCATTTAAGTCTCCTGCCCGATAATTAAGATTATCATAAACTCTGTCAACTTCAGGCGATAAAAAATTAGAATTGTCGTCTACTTGAAACTGAAATTTTATCTCTCCTATGTTAGCCGTGTGCTCGTAATTCCATCTAAAAATAGCCATTTCAGTGCCCGGAATTCCCGTGCAATAACTGCCTGTAAAAGCCTGTAGATTATCTGCATACGGATAATCATTTTCTGTACAAATATTATTATTTGCGCAGAGGTCATTACCTGGACCAGAAACACATTTACATTGGCCGCCATCACAAGAAGAATGAGAACCCGAACAAGGAGCCCACACGCCATTAACGCAAGGGGTAACGCCGCCGCAAAAACAAGATTTAGTAGTTCCATTAGGCACTCCTTTGCCATTTAATATGCAAACGATACCGCCGCCATTGGAGCTAGAGCTTGAACTGGAGCTGGAGCTGGAGCTGGAACTTGAACTAGAACTGCTTGAACTACTGCCAGACCCTGAACAATAAGAACCAGCATAAAAACAGGCGCTAATTCCGGTACCATTTACGCAAACACATTGATTGCCTATACATTCAGAATGACTACCTTCAATGCAAGGACCGCCGCCGCTTGAACTTGAGCTAGAACTGCTACTACTGGAACTTGAACTGGAACTGGAACTTGAGCTTGAACTGCCGCCGCCGCCGCCTTCGCAGGGAGTACAAACAACACCAACTTCAGGACTTTTACAACCAGGAACGCCGAAAACCTCAAAGCATTCACCAGAAAAACGTATCACAACACTGCATTCAACACCATTTGTACAACCCATTGGAGGCAAAATTATATCTTGTTGAAAAGGACAATCTGTAACTTTTACCCAGCCAGCAGGGTTATCAACGCACGCCGCATTTAACCCCGTGACCTTGCAAACAGGACAATTCATTTGAACTTCTATGCTTGATTGAGGCGGACTACCTGCGCACCGCGCGGCTCCTGGCCGGCATGGACCGCAGTTGCCTACTGTGCTATTTTGAGTTCCTGGCACGCATGCCGGTCCAACAACGCCCGAACCCACCGGCTGATTTTCCCGGCAATACCAAACTCTTTTCCTTTCCTTAATAGTATTATTAGGCCCACAATATTTTTCTATCAACTCCGGAAGCGGACAATCTGAAATCTTTGTTACAGTAGTCCCCTTTAAACATTCATTATCAATACAAGATGCTGTGTTTAGCCGCTCTCCAATAGATTTAGTGGTCATACAAAAATTTACACTGATAGGCAAATCGGGCGTGCAATTCGCGCCGGGGTCAATAGCGTTGCATGTTGTCCCGCCACTGGAACCACTGCTACTGCTGCTCGGGGGCTGGCAAATATTTGCAATACAAACGTTTGGGTATGCGCAATTACTATCAGTTTGACATACACCTCCGCCGCTGCTAGAATTTTGCGCTAAAACTGTAATTATAGATGGATTTATATTCGCTCGTAAACCAAAAATGACTAATAAAAAAATTAATCCAAAAAAAACGAAATAAAACGAATTTATTTTTGTCACAAATTATATTTTTAAAAATTCTATTTTAAAACCGCGAACTAATTTATGCTAAAAAGTTATTATTTTGGAGCAACGTTTGTGTTTGGCAAAGAATTGATAATAACAACCGACATGCCCTTTAAAACGGCACTGGGTAAAAGCCTTAAATTTATGCTTAAAGTATTGCCAACCTTAATGTCTTTAAATTCAGCTTTTCCTTGAGTAGGGGTGTTTGTTCCTTTTACTGGAACTGCATTAAAAGAAGAAATTTGCGCGTTTTCATCAATTTTTATTATTAAGCTTTCTCCCGCGTTTTTTAATGTGATATTTCTTCCAGATATGCTTGCAACTTCGCCAAATGCAACAATTGAAGGAATAACTTTTGAAGACAATGATTTTACTGCCGTTGTTGCCGCCACTGCTTCATTATTTGGGGGAATATTTTGCTGTGTTTGCTGTGTTTGATAAAAAACGCCTGCGCCGCCACCTAAAATAAAAATAATTACTCCGCCAATTACCAATAAAAATGCTAATGACTTATTCATTTGATTGAATTGCTAAATTACTTTGCTATTAAATTGTTGAAAATTAACAGTTTAATAATTTAACATTATTTACATATTTTATTATTTTAACTTTTTATGTATTTTAAAACAAGTATGTCAATTATTTGTATCTGTGGATAACTTTTTTAATAAGTATGGTGAAGACTTGACAAAACATTATGACATCATATAGTTAATATAGATAGTTAATATAGAAAGCACCTTGACAACTTGCCTGTTAAACGCCCTACTTCTGGCGCATCTTCTAAAATTGTATTTTGGAAGATATTTAACAAGGCAAACATTAACGGGAGCTAGTGCTATGAAAAAGGCAATCGCATTGTTCTGGTTGATCGTTTTGATAGTTTTGATCTTTTTGGCTCTTTGCGTTTCTGCAAAAGCCAAAGAAATCCCGGGAGGCATTGTTTTCTCTGACGGCAAAGACCTTGTTTACTGCGATTTCACAACAAAACAGCGGATAAACCTTACAGGCGGCGTTGAGGAAACAATCGGCAACGATCCTTTCACTGTTTCAGAGGATGGAACAACTCTATTTTGGATAAAGGACCGCAAGCTTTGGATAAAGCTTCTGCCTAACGGAAAATCATATACTCTTAAGAGAACTGTTTTCAAACCTATTGGAAAAGATAGAGAGGTTGCAAACGGAATTACAGACGTGATTGTGCCGCAGTCTGCCAAAAATATTGTTGTTTCAAGAAACGGAAACAATATATCTTTTGAGCTTGAAAAAACAGGCGACTCTATGGTTCCCATAAAGCCGGGGAGCGAAATAGACAAAATGTGGTTTGCCAAGTATAAGCCGCATGTTGCCCAATATTGGCCGCTGTATATAGCAAAAAAAGATGTGTGCAACGCTGTTGTCTTTTTCAAAAAAGATATTAATGGCAACATGCCGTCGCCATTGCCTGCTTGGCAATACTGCGGAAACACTAATTTCTGCGCGCCAGTCTGGCCTTTTAGAACAAACCCGTCATATTTTGGAGAAGATGCATATAAATTCAAAAATCCTCTTGTTTTTAGTGGACCCGAGCATGACATAGAGGCTAACGCAAGCCTTATGGGAAACGAGTGCATTAAAAGGTTTTCATTTAGGAGAGACGGACATTTCGCAGTCTGGTTAACGGCCGAAAATCCTGATGAAGAACTGTTTGCTGTAATATACCAAACTCCTTTTGGATGGGGTCCTATTGAAATTAGAGGACAAAGCCAAGCTATGATAAGAAATAGCGCAACAGGCAAAGTATCTAAAAACTTACACCCTGGGATTTATGAAATACCGGTGCAACTTCGCAACTGCGAAGGCTTGGCATGGAAACCAGAACCAGACGGCGGGCTTGCTTTTTTTTCAGAAGGAACTGTATTTTTACTGGATGGAGAACAAATAAAAAACGGCATCAAAAACAGCGGTTTGGTAAAACATCCAAAATATTCTTTCCGCAACTTGCCGGTGAATAATGTTTTCCCAATCCAGCCAAAAACAATCATCACTGAAATAAAAGGCAGCAAATACCACTGGATAAGCAACAATGCCTTTATATTTAGAGATGAGAAAGGCATTTTAAGGCTGTGGGACGGCGGTGGAGAGTTGAGCATGCTCTTGGATTTTGTTCCAGAAGCATTCTTTTACTGTAATCCATTGGGCTTAAAAGCAAATATGCCAATGGTTTCAAGCGGTAAAACTCCAGATAGCCTTCTCCAGTCAGTATCCGGTAAAAATAAATTACCGGCAAACCAAAACATCTGGCCTAGTTTTTCTGCGTTCACTGTTGGATCTATTAAAACCGGCTGGCGAGGATCAATTGGCCCCATTCCTTCGAGTCCGAATGGCGCTATCACTATTTTTTTGGAAACAGAAGAAGCAAAAAACAGCGGACAAGGGCTTTTGTTATTCGCCCTTATAGACGAAACTGATATCAGCAAGATTACCGACCCTTCCAAGTACGAGTTCAAGGGACTGAATCAAACAGGCTTTAGTGATAGCAAGGGTAAAAGTCTGCCACAGGTTTTAGTTCCCGTAAAAAAGATAATCGTACTAAGGATTGGCAATACTTACGCCGCTATAAAGCCAGTGGAAATAGATATGGACATGTCTCCATTAAATAAGCCTGGTCAAGATGAAAAGGAAATAAGGAGAATGGAGGCAAACTGGAAAAAAAAGACTATAGAAAAGTACGGAAGCATTGATGGCATAAAAAAACCAAAGTTTACTGCAAGCTCATGGAAAACTAACTGGCGGTCAATGACCTACGAATGGAGGTACTGGCCATCCGTTAAAAACGCAGTAGAAGTAGCTACGACAGAGTAGCAAAAAACATGCCCTGATTATGGACGATCAGGGCTTTTTATTTTGCATTATTGTAACTGCTGACGGGCCAAAAACTTTTTCTGTGAATTTTGCACGAGCCGTGTTTTTTAATCATTTTAAAATGAAAAGCTGTGCCATATCCTTTGTGCCCATCAAATCCATATTGCGGATATTTTTTATGCTCTTTTTTCATTATTCTATCTCTTGTAACTTTGGCAATAATTGATGCGGCAGATATTGAAAAAACTTTTGAATCTCCTTTTATGATAGACTTTTGCTTCGGCTCGCCGAAGCGCCGCCATGGCGGGGCGGAGGCGGCTTCATCTATATTTATTTTAAAATTTCCGTCTATCAACAAAAAATCAGGATTTAAATTTTTAATCGATTTTTTCATAGCCAATTTTGTTGCCTCAAGAATATTTATTTTATCAATAACTTTTTCTGAAACAATGCCAACTCCCCATTTAATATTTTGATTTGTTGTAATAATATCATAAAGTTGCTCTCGTTTTTTATATGAAAGTTGTTTTGAATCTTTAATTTCAGAAATCCCAAACCCCAATGTCCAATGTCCAAAATTTTTTTGAGCTTTGATATTTATAATTTTGTTGGTCATTGGAATTTGGTCATTGGGATTTAATATAACAACAGCCGCAGCAACAACTGGCCCCGCCAAAGGCCCTCTGCCTGCTTCATCTAAACCAGCTATATATTTATATCCTTTTTTCCATAACTTTTTTTCTTCATTAAAATTCGGGTATTTCATAAAATAAAATAATAATAAGACAACAATAAAACGATAAAACGATAAAACAACATATGCAACATACCCTCGTCAGAAATCACGCGATAGCGTGAAATATGACGAGGTCTAAATTAACATAATATTTATTATAATTTAAAAACTTTTTTTAAATAATATTCATTATCAATAAATTCCAAAACAGCAAAGCGCACATATTTTTCCAAATTAAAAAAATCTACTAAAAGCCCTATCTCCTCTCTGCAATTGAAAGGCGTTATCAAAACGCTTTTCTGTAATTCGCAGAAACCAATCTTTTTTAGTTTTTGACGCAGAGCATCTCTGCCTTTTTTATATTTCTCTGGAATATCAAATGCCACCATTCTCCATTTTCCGTCCCATTTCTCTTTTTTATTTTTTATATTTTCTAATTGAAAATTCAGCGCTTTTAACTTTCCCTTTTTTGTAAGCGACAATGTGGTTAATCCATTTTCATATTCCTTTTTATCAATAAATTCTAATCTATATAAATAACTTATTCCCTCTCTTAGTTCTTTTGGGTTTAATTTTTTCCATTCCCGTGAAACGGTTTTCAAAACCATACGTTGTTTGCCAAATGTATAACTGCAACCAAAGGCTAGTCCGCCCAATAAAAGTAGTAATATTTTTTCTTTAGTTTTATTCATGTTGCTTATTTGTTATTTTAATTTGCCTAACTAACAATTACCTATAATTGTTTATAATTGTTTATAATTGTTTTATTATATCACAAAATAAAACCCTCGTCAGAAATCACGCGATAGCGTGAAATATGACGAGGGTAAAAAAGTAGAAAAAGACGAATTTATAATATAAAAAGCTGTAGTGTAAAACACTACAGCCGAGTCTGCAAAGCATCTGATGCCGCAGACCAAAACGTCAATTGCCGCCGATACCGCCAGCCACCGCTATCAACATAGCTAAGGCAAACAATGTCGCGACAATTACCGCTCCAAAAAGAATAGCCCTAAACCTATCGCCTGTTTCGTCCATGTATTTTCCTTTCAGAATTAGGCTTTTTATATGAGATAGCAACAAGCCACCCATATATTTAACTATACACCTATTTTTTATTGTTGTCAATAGTTGACCGCGCAGAACATAAAAAGTAAAATAGAACTACTAAATTACGAATAATTACTAATTTACGAATACGTATTAGTATATTCGTAGCTATTAGCAATTTAGTAATTCTATGAAGTTTACTCATCTTCACGTTCATAGCCACTATTCCCTTCTTGACGGTCTGCCAAAAATTGACGAACTTTTAGATTATGTAAAAGAGCTTGGAATGGACTCTGTTGCCTTAACCGACCACGGAGTAATGTATGGCGCCATTGAATTTTTTAAAAAAGCAAAAACAAAAGGAATAAAACCGATTATCGGATGCGAAGTTTATGTTGCTATAGATAAAATGCAAGACAAAAGGCCAAATATAGACAACAGAAGGCATCACTTAATTCTGCTTGCAAAAAATGAGCAGGGATATAAAAATTTAGTGAAACTTGTGTCAAAAGCGCACCTAGAAGGTTTTTATTATAAACCCAGAATAGACGAAGAACTTTTAAGCGCTCACGCAGAAGGATTAATTGGCTTGTCGGCCTGCATACAGGGAAAAATTCCTCGGCTTCTTTTATCTAAAAAGGATGATGAAGCAGAAGAAACCGCAAAAAGATATGAATCTTTTTTTGGCAAAGGAAATTTTTATTTAGAATTACAGCGCCATGCCAACATACCAGAGCAAGCAACTGTAAACAAAAAACTAATAGAGCTTTCTAAAAAAACAGGCATACCTCTTGTTGCCACAAACGACATACATTATTTAAAAAAAGAAGACGCAGAAGCCCAAGATGTTTTAATGTTAATAAACACTGGAGCCGACGCAAACGACCCAGAAAGATTATCTATGGCTCAAGATAATTTTTCAATGCTCAGCCCGGAAGAAATGGCAGAATATTTTAAAGATGTTCCAGAAGCTATAGAAAACACGCAAAAAATAGCTGAACAATGTAATTTGCGAATTGAACTGGGAAAAACAAAATTGCCTGTTTTCCCTTTACCAGAAGGAAAAACAACAGAACAATTTTTAGAAGAATTGTGCCATCAAGGATTGAAAACACGATTCGGCAATATCACAGATACCGAGCATCTGCAAAAAATAAAAGATAGGATGAATTATGAAATTTCAGTTATAGAAAAAACCGGTTTTGCCGGATATTTTTTAATTGTGCAGGATTTTGTGAACTGGGCAAAGCAAAACAGAATAATTGTGGGGCCTGGCAGAGGTTCTGCCGGCGGTTCATTAGTTGCCTATTTAACAAATATCACTAACGTTGACCCCTTAAAACATAATTTGCTTTTTGAAAGATTTTTAAATCCTGAAAGAATTTCTATGCCTGATATTGATTTAGATTTTGCCGACAGAAGAAGAGACGAAGTTATAAAATATGTTGCAGAAAAATATGGACAAGACCGTGTTGCCCAAATTATTACTTTTGGAACAATGGCGGCCCGCGCTGTTATTCGCGACGTTGGCAGGGCTTTGCAGTACACTTATTCATATTGCGACTCGCTCGCAAAAATGATTCCAACCGGCATGGATTTGGCAGAAACATTAGAAAAAGTTTCGGAGTTTAAGGATATGTATAAAATGGACGACCAGGCAAAGCGCTTAATTGATTTAGGAAAAAAACTTGAAGGAGTTGCCCGCCACGCCTCAACTCACGCTTGCGGAATTGTGATTTCAGCAGACCCTTTAACTGAATCTGTTCCTTTGCAGAGGTCAACCCAATCAGAAGAAGGCATTATAACCCAATATGAAATGCACAGCATTGAAGACTTGGGCCTTTTAAAAATGGATTTTTTAGGGTTAAAAAACCTTACTATAATAGAAGACACTCTGGCGCGCATTTATGTTTTGCATAATAATTTAAAAATTGATTTAGATAATATTCCTTATGACGACCAAAAAACTTTTAAACTTTTACAGGACGCAATAACAACTTCTGTTTTTCAATTAGAATCTGACGGAATGAAAAGATATTTAAAAGAATTGCATCCAACAACTTTTGAAGATATTACCGCAATGGTTGCCTTATATCGCCCGGGACCTATGCAATTTATTCCAGATTATATTTCAAGAAAACATGGTGGCCAAAAAATAGAATATTTACATCCAAAATTAGAGCCTATATTAAAAGAAACGCAGGGCATTTGCATTTACCAAGAACAGCTTATGAAAATTGCCCAAGAAATTTGCGGATTTACTTTGGGCGAAGCCGATGTTTTAAGAAAAGCAGTCGGCAAAAAAATTAAAAATCTTTTAGATGCTCAAGAAGTAAAATTTATTGATGGAGCTGTAAAAAATGGGGTTTCAAAAAAAATTGGCGAAGAATTGTGGCAATGGATTTTACCTTTTGCAGCTTACGGATTTAACAAATCTCATTCTGCTGCTTACGCCACAATTGCCTATCAAACAGCTTACTTAAAATCCCACTACCCTGTTGAATTTATGGCATCGGTTTTAACTTCAGAAAAAGCCGACGTTGAAAGAATTGCCTTTTTAATTGACGAATGCAAAAAAATGAATGTTGAGGTTTTACCGCCAAATATAAATGAAAGTTTGAAAAACTTTACCGTTGTGCCGAAAAATCCGCCAGCTGGCGGACAAATTCGCTTTGGCTTATTAGCAATAAAAAATGTTGGCGTAAATATTATAGATGCAGTTGTTGAAGAAAGAAAAGCAAATGGAAAATTTTCGTCTATCAGCGATTTCATACATAGGGTAAAATCAAAAGACTTAAATAAAAAATCAATGGAGGCTTTAATAAAAGCTGGAGCTTTTGACGAGTTTGCAGAAAGAAACAGGCTTTTGCAAAACCTTGAAAAAATGCTTGAAATTGCAAGAGAAAACAACAAAAACAATAATTCAAACCAAATTGGGCTTTTTGCATCGGCTGGCGTAAAAATTACAAGTGAAATAAAATTAGAACCCGCAACTCCAGCAAGCAACTTTGAAAAGCTGGGCTGGGAAAAAGAATTGCTTGGCCTTTATGTAAGTTCGCACCCCTTATACAGCTTTAAAAAACTTTTTGAAAATAAAACAACGCCAATCTCAAGAATTGACGCAAGTTTTGTAAACAAAAAAATTATTGTCGGCGGGTTAGTTTCTTCTGTCAAAAAAATTATCACTAAAAACGGCAAGCCAATGTTGTTTATGAAACTTGAAGATTTAACCGGAAAAACAGAAATTATAATTTTTCCAAATCTTTTAGAAAGAAATCCAGCGGCCTTGCAGGAAAATAAAATTATTTTTGTGGCAGGAAGAGTTGACGACAGAAATGGAGAAATAAAAATTGTTGCCGACGACGCCCAAGAAATTATTGTCCCAAAAGGCGACCTCTATTCTGCATAATTTCTGCATAAAAAAACCGCATATATTTCAATGCGGTAAGCAGTAGGCCTGCTAAGTCCTTTTATTACTTAAGGCTGTTTGCCCTCCGTCTTGCCAATTTTTAGCAACTTTGGTTGAACCATGTTGCTTGGCACGCAGGTGAAAAACTGAATTTTCCCCTGTTCGTCCAAGATATAGGCAAAACATAGTTCGGTTCGCTCATCCTTGATATACCTAATCTGGCTAACAATCTTGTCGGCCTCCTCTTGATGTCCTTGATCGCTTTCCGCCTTAGCTGATTCCTGATGCAGGGGCTGATTTGTGTTTTTTTTATCCAACACAACAAGCGCCACAACACCAATGCTGGTTACAAAAGCAACAGCGACAACGATGTATTTAGAAAAACTGTCCACAACAGAACTCCTGTAGTTTGGTCTTCTTCTGCCTCGCGACAAGCTCGGCTAAGAAAAAAACCTATTGTGTGCTATATTAATCATACACCCATAATACACTTTTGTCAAGACTTTCTTGATAAAAGTAAAGGTGGTAAGATTATTAAATATACTTATTAACTATAAAAATTATGTCAGAAAATATAGAAAAAATACGTCATTCCCTATCACATATAATGGCCGAGGCTGTTTTAGAATTTTGGCCTAAAACAAAATTAGGCATAGGACCTGCAATTGAAAATGGATTTTACTATGATTTTCAATTAACAAAACCATTAGAGCCAGACGACCTAAAAAAAATTGAAGAAAAAATGCGCGAGCTGATTTTGCAAAACCAAAAGTTTAAAAAAGAAGAAATCTCAAAAATAAAAGCAAAAAAAATATTTAAAGACCAGCCATATAAATTAGAATTAATAAAAGAACTTCCTGGAAAAACGGTTTCAATTTACACCATTCCCGCGAATACCGGGAATTCGCGGGAATTTGTGGATCTGTGCAAAGGGCCGCATGTAAAATCAACGAATGAAATAAATCCAAAAGCTTTTAAATTAACAAAAATAGCAGGGGCTTACTGGAAGGGTTCAGAAAAAAATAAAATGCTGACAAGAATTTACGGCTTAGCTTTTGAAACTGAAAAAGAATTGCAAGATTATATAAAAATGCAGGAAGAAGCTGAAAAACGCGACCACAGAGTTTTAGGAAAAAAACTGGATTTATTTGTGTTTTCGGATTTAGTAGGAAAAGGATTGCCATTGTTTACTGAAAAAGGTTCTGCAATAAGACGCGAATTGGAAGGATTGGTGGTTGATGAAGAAATAAAAAGAGGATACAAACATGTTTATACTCCAGAATTAGCGAAGGTAGATTTATACAAAAAATCCGGACATTATCCATATTACAAAGACACAATGTACCCCGTGATGAAAGTTGACGAAGAAGAACTTATATTAAGGCCAATGACATGCCCCCACCACTACCAACTTTATTTGGCAAAACCTCGTTCATATAGAGAACTGCCTTTCAAAATTGCTGAACTGGCAAAACAATTTCGCTACGAAAAATCCGGTGAATTAACGGGCTTAATAAGAGTAAGAAGCTTTTGCCTTGCCGACTCTCATATAATTTGCCAGCCTGAAAAAATTGAAGAAGAAATAAACAATGTATTAGATTTAATTGACCACATGGCAAAAATTTTCGATTTAGAATTAAACACTGATTACAGATACAGGCTTTCCTTAGGCGACCGTAAAGACAGCAAAAAATATTACAAAGACGACAAGGCTTGGAATTACGCAGAAAACATTTTAAGAAAAGTTTTAAAAAACAGAAATGCTCCTTTTTTTGAGGCAAAAAATGAAGCTGCTTTTTATGGCCCAAAAATAGACATCCAAATGAAAAATTTCGCCGGAAAAGAAGAAACCGCTTTTACCGTGCAATATGATTTTGTGGGTCCAAAAAGATTTAGTTTAGTTTATACAGATAAAGATGGTAAAGATAAAGAAGCTATTGTGATACATCGCTCGTCTATAGGCGCCATAGAAAGAACAATGGCTTTTCTTATTGAAAAATACGAAGGGGCTTTTCCTTTGTGGCTGTCCCCTGTTCAGGTTGCAGTTATTCCGATTTCAGAAAAACATTTTGATTACGCTAAAAAAATTGAAAAAGAATTAAAAGAAAAAAAAATACGCATTGAATTAAAATCTGAAAACGAAACTTTGGGCAAAAAAATAAGAGAGGCTGAAATGCAAAAAATCCCTTATCTTTTAATTGTTGGCGACAAAGAAATTTCTGCAAACGCGGTTTCTGTCAGAAAGCGCGGCGAGGGCCTCGCCCGTTCGGCTGCGCCCGAAAGGGCTATGGCCGAGGGAGACTTAGGCCAAATGCCATTGGAAAAATTTATTGATAAGGTAAAAGGAGAGATAGAAAATAAAAAATGATTTTATGGCAGAACTTTCTGCGGCCACAAAAAATTTAATTTCAAAATATAATCTCTGGCAGCAATCTTTAAAGCCAAAAGAAGGCGTTTTAACCTTACATGTTGACGAAGTTGCCCAAAGGGTGGCTGCTTTTTACGAGCATATAAGAACAATAGTTGACTGGAAAGAAGAACATTTAATGCGCAGGGCAGCTATTATAAGAAAATTAAAAAGGAGATTTTTCGATTTAGAACTAAGCAATTTTTCGCCCAATGAACAAATAGCAGAACCTTTGGTTTTAGAATTGATCCGCGGGGGGCACTTTTTAAATGACAAAATTGAAGAATCAAAAATCGCTGATGCTCAAAAAGTAATAGACAAATATGTTTTTATTTTGAAAAACAGCCCAGAAAATAAAAAGGGCAAAGCTGGACTGCAATTTTACAATTGGCTTTTAGAAATTACTGCCTGCGAAATAGAAGAAATTTTAGTTCCAGCCATAAAAGAGAGAGCTTTAATAGATTATATGTTTGAGTTGATGAAAGAAAGAATAAAAGTAAGCGAAAATATTTTTGAAAGGGATTTGTTAAAAAAAGAGGACGAGGATATGCAAATTTATATTGCGGTTCAACAAGCTCTTTTTAAATTAGACAAGCCGATTATAAGTTATAATCTTATAACGCATAAATACCCGAATTGGCACAAAAACAGCGATGATTTGCTTTTTAAAATAGCTCAAAATATTTATAAAATATGGAATAAAATAGAAAAAGAACTGAATCACCCTCTTTTAAAAAAATTCTATGCAATTTGCGAAAAATACGACACTCCGTATTTATTATTGGGAGATATATTATCCGCTGACAATCCTTTAGAAATTGGCAAAAAAATACAAGACCCAGCCGTATTAGAAAATTTAATAAAATCAGCTTATGGTAAAAGGTTATCCACGCTTAAAGCAAGGCTTCAAAGGGCGGCTATTTATTCAACTCTATCTATTTTTTTAACCAAAGTTTTATCCTTAGTATTATTGGAAGTATTGCTGTCTAAAATACTTACTGGGCATCTTAATTTTATTTTATTGGCGGCAGATATTTTAATACCAACTATTTTAATGTTTATTTTAGTTGCAACAATAAAAAAACCTTCTAACAGAAACTTAAGCATAGCTGTAATGGAAACAATGAAAATTGCATATCAAAAAGAAAAGATAGATAAATATGAAATAAAAATACAAAAAAAACGAGGGTTTTTCACAAGATTAATTATTTCTATTTTTTACTCGCTGGGAGCTGTAATATCCCTTGGAACAATTATTTGGATTTTCAATTTCTTTAAATTCTCCATTACTTCAATTATAATAAACATAGTATTTATTACTTTAATACTTTTTGCGGGCAAGGCAATCAGAAAACGCGCAGAAGAGCTGACAATTGAAGAAGAATCAGAAAGTTTTTTTAGCTTTGTGTCTGATATATTATTTCTGCCGATGGCTGGAATTGGACAATGGCTTTCAAACACATGGAAACAATACAATGCCATTGCCACTTTTTTTAATGCTTTAATTGATATGCCATTCTCTGTTTTTGTTGAGTTTTTGGAGAGATGGCGATATTTTATAAAAGAAAAAAAAGAAGAAATCCGTTAAACTCCCCCGTTAGAGGTTAATTTTCGGGGTAAAGGTCGAAAATTCGCAATAACATTAACAATAAAAAAAACATAATATGAAAATTGCATTAAAAAATATATTAACAGCGCTAATCTGCTTAACTTTTATTGGATTTTCGCCTGCTATAAATGCTCAAACTGATTCTACTGGCGCTCAAACTGTGGCAACAACCGCCACCCAAGATACTGCTGTTCAGGTTTCAGCAACAGACCTTGAGGTAAGCGACCAAAATATTTTACCAGACAGCCCTTTTTATTTTCTAAAAAATTGGACTAGGGGGATTAAAATATTTTTTACTATAAACCAAATTAAAAAAGCAGAATTGGAAAGCAAGTTTACGAACGAAAAACTGATTGAATTGCAAAAAATGTCTGACAAAGGGGCAAATGCTGAAAAAATAAAAAAGGCAACAGAAAATTACCGAAAATCCATAGACAAGTTAAAAAACGCAGCTGATAAAATTAAAGATAAGGCAGATAACAATCAAGAAGTAAATAAATTTTTAGAAAAATTCACAAACCAGCAGGTATTGCAGGAAAAAATTCTCCAAAAACTTGAAGGTCAGGCGCCACCGGCGGTGTTTGAAAAAATTAAAGAAGCAAGAGAACAGCACTTGGAAAGGTTTAAAGATGTAATGACAAAACTTCAAGACAACAAGGAAAAAATTAGTGAAAAAATAAAGAATTCTTTGCAAAATGGAGACGAAAGCAACTCTGATATTTTAGATAAAATAAAAGAAAAAATGCCAAATGACGTAAAAGAAAGATTAGATGGCATAAAAGAAAACGTGAGAGAAAAAATAAACAATAAATTAATAGAAAAAACGACAGGAAAAAATACAGAAAAAAAATGCCCTGTTGCGTCAAAACCATCTGCAGACTTTTGCAAAAACGGAACAATAAAAGTACAGAGAGACCAGAAAGGATGCGCCACAGCATTTAACTGTTTAACTCCTTCAGAGCAAAAAGTTTGCACAGAGGAATATGCTCCAGTATGCGGTAAAAACGGAAAAACATACGGAAACAAATGTTTGGCAAGAGCGGCTGGGATAGAAATAGTTTCACGAGGCAAATGCGCTGCAACAGAATAATAATTCTGCGGACCATATACAACAAAAAAACAGCTCCTTTACGGAGCTGTTTTTTTTATAATGATCATTCAAACCTTGCTATCATTATAATTTCGTCTCCGCGGAATAAATTTTTTATGACGCACTCGCTTTCAGCTCCCAATGTTTTTTTATAAAGGCTTTGGGCATTATTATCTGTTCCAGTAGTAATCTCAATTGCTTTTAATTTTGCCCCTCTTTTTTCTGTATATTTTTTTACTTCTAAAAAAGATTTATTTATAAGTTGCGTTCCAACTCCCTGACCTTGAAAATCTTTTGCCACTGAGATTTGCTCTAATTCCCAAACTGAATTTTCCCTAAATCCGCCTTTTTCTATCCATTCAATATATCCAGCTATTTTACCGTTTTCTTCTGCAATAAAATATTGAATTCTTGGAAACGCTAAAAAATTGCAGCCGATCCATTGTTCTGCATCTTTAATATTTTTAAGCCCAGAAAAATTTTCTGAAGAAATTTTGGCTATATCTTTTAAATTTTCTTTTTCTGCATTTTTTATGATTAACATTTTATTCAACAGTTACTGATTTTGCTAAATTTTTAGGCTTATCAACATCTATACCCTTTAAATTAGCAATATGATAAGCTAAAATTTGTAAAGGAATGGTGTTTAATATTGGCATTAATTCCTCCCTGCATTTTGGGACTATTATTACATTTTTTGCTAAATTAAGTATATCTTTATCAACTTCGTTAACCAGAGCTATTATTTGTCCGCCCCTGGCGCTAACCTCTTCCATATTGCTTAAAATTTTGTTATAGGTATGGTCTTTGGTAGCAATAAAAACTACCGGCATTTCGCTATCTATTAAAGCTATTGGTCCGTGTTTCATTTCGGCTGCCGGGTATCCTTCAGCATGAATATAAGAAATTTCTTTAAGTTTTAGTGCGCCCTCTAAAGCAACTGGAAAATTTACTCCCCTGCCTAAATAGAGAAAATTTTTACTGTCTTTAAATTTTTCTGCCAGAGGAATAATTTTTTCCGACTGCAAAAGAACTTCCCTAATTTTATCTGGCAAAGAATATAAGTCTTCAAAAAATTCCTTTTTACATTCCATAGAAGGTCCTGTTTTATTGTTTTTTTCTTGGGCTAAGAATAGTGCAAACATCAATAAGGCTGTTACCTGGCAAGAAAAAGCTTTGGTCGTTGCTACTCCAATTTCCGGGCCAGCATGCAAATAAATTCCCGAATCAACCTCTCTTGATATTGTTGAACCGACTACATTTATTATACCCAAAGTTTTTGTCCCTTTATTTTTTGCCTCTCTTAAAGCCGCTAAAACATCCGCTGTTTCTCCTGACTGCGAAATTACTAAAAGTAAATCATCCGAACCTATAATAGGATTTCTATATCTAAATTCAGAAGCATAATCAACTTCAACTGGAAAATCAGCCATTTTTTCAATCAAATACTTGCCAATTAACGCTGAATGCCAGCTCGTTCCGCAAGCAACAATTATTATTCTCTTTATAAATTTAAAATCAATATCTAAGCTTAGTCTTACGTTAAAATCATTATCTATTCTGCCGCGCAACGTATTTTCTATCGCACTAGGCTGTTCAAAAATTTCTTTTAACATAAAATGTTTGTACCCCTTTTTTTCTATCTCGCTTGCGGTCCATTTTATTTCGTCAATTACTTTTTCAATTTTATCGCCATTAAGATTTTTAATTATATAATTATTTTCAGTCAACACGACCATTTCGTTATCGCTTAAATATATGACTCTTTTTGTATATGGCAGAACAGCCACAGCATCAGAAGCAACAATATTTTCGCCTTCACCAATTCCTAAAACAACTGGAGAGCCGCGTCTGGCAACAATAATATTTTTTTCTTTTTTAGAAATTACCGCTACGCCAAAAGTTCCCTCAACAAGCTTTAAAGCTTTTATTACGGCGTCTTCTAAATTATCTTTATAAAATTTTTCTATTAAATGGCTTATAACTTCTGTGTCTGTTTTTGAAAGAAAAACATGACCATCTTTTTCCAAAATCTCTTTTAGCGCATTATAGTTTTCTATAATACCATTATGAACAACTGCTATCTCTTTTTTACAATCGAAATGAGGATGGGCGTTTATTTCATTTGGCTCGCCGTGTGTTGCCCAACGAGTGTGGGCAATACCCATATTACCAATAACTTCTTTGAACTCTTTTTTTATTTCACAGTAATTGCCGTCTATGGAACAAACACCATATTCTCTTAAAAACTCTTTTTCCAGTTCGCTGACCTTGCCTTTCTTTTTAGCAAGAAATAACTGATGATTATCGCCAATGCAAATGCCGGCCGAATCGTAACCTCGGTATTCTAATTTTTTTAATCCGTTAATTAAAATGGGGAAAGCCTGTTTGTTTCCCAAATAAGCAATTATTCCGCACATAATATATAAGTCTAAACCTATAATAATCAAAGCGCAATATCTTTTCAAAACACTAAATTTATTGTATTATAAGCACTATGAAATATCACATTATAACATATGGATGCCAAATGAATATATCTGATTCTGAAAGAATTGCCACGATTTTAGATTCTGTAAAATATAAAAACACTTCTAATCTTAAAGAGGCAGATTTAGTTGTTGTGGCAATGTGCTCTGTCAGGCAGTCTGCGGTAAACCGCGTTCACGGTCTTGTTGAAAAATTTAAAAATATCAGAAAAAATAATAAAAATTTAAAAACAATTTTAACCGGCTGTGTTTTAAAAAAAGACAAAAATATTTTTATAAAAGGTTTTGACTGCGTTTTGGATATAAAAAACATAAAAAAAATCCCAAAAATTATAAAAACCAACCCTCGTCATATTTCACGCTATCGCTTAAAATATGACGAGGGTGATTATTTAGATATAACTCCAAAATATTCAAACAAATTTTCAGCTAATGTGCCAATAATGACAGGCTGCAATAATTTTTGCGCCTATTGCGTTGTCCCCTACACCCGCGAAAGGGAAATTTCGCGGCCAGCCAAAAACATTATTCAAGAAATAAAAAATATTACAAACCCCACTTCGCCAAGGCTTCGCGGGGCAAAGGAAATTTGGCTTTTGGGGCAAAATGTTAATAGCTATAAAGATAACAGCATAAATTTTCCAAAATTATTAAGAACGGTAAATGATATCCCTGGCGAATTTTGGATAAGGTTTACTTCCAGCCACCCAAAAGACTTTAATGACGAAGCTATAAAAACGATGGCAACTTGTAAGAAGGTGACGCCCTACTTAAACTTGCCCGTTCAGGCTGGTGATGATAAAGTTTTGAAATCAATGAATCGGCATTATACTGTAAAAGATTATAAAAATAAAATTAAAAAATTAAGAGAAAAAATTAAAAACATTGCCTTGTCCACAGACATAATTGTTGGGTTCCCTGGAGAAACAAAAAAACAATTTGAAAATACTGCAAAACTTTTCCGTGAAATTAAATTTGATATGGCTTATATAAACAAATATTCCCCGCGAACTGGCACTGCTGCCGCTAAATTAAAAGATGATGTTTCAATTGTTGAAAAAAAACGCAGAGAAAAAGTTTTAACAGAAATTTTAAAACAAACTGCTTTAGAAAAAAACAAAAAACTAATTGGAAAAGAAACAATGGTTTTAATAGACAGTAATCGCGGCGATTACTGGTTTGGCAAAAACGAACAATACAAAACGATTAAAGTGAAATCAAACAAAAATATTTTAGGAAAATTAGTAAAAGTAAAAATAACCGAAGTTGCGCCCTTTACATTAAAAGCAAAAATAATTAAATGAATAAACTTATTGTAATTTTGGGGCCCACCGCTTCTGGAAAGACCAATTTGTCCATCAAATTGGCCCTGAGCATAGCCGAAGGGCAACGATTTAAAAAACTTGGCATTAAGGGCGTAGAAATTATTTCGGCTGATTCAAGGCAAATTTATAAAGGAATGGATATCGGCTCTGGAAAGATAACTAAAAAAGAAATGCGAGGAATCCCCCATCATCTTTTAAATGTGGCAAATCCAAAAAGAAAATTTACTGTGGCTCAATATCAAAAATTAGCGCTGAAAGTAATTAAAGATATTCAAAAAAGAAACAAACTGCCTATTTTAGTTGGCGGAACCGGTTTTTATATACAATCTGTTGTTGATGGAATTATTATCCCTGAAGTAAAACCCGACTGGAAATTACGAAAAAAATTGGAAAAATTGAGCAACGAAGAACTTTTTGAAAAATTAAAAAAATTAGACCCAAAACGGGCTGAATTAATTGACAGGCAAAACCCCCGCAGATTGATAAGGGCATTAGAAATTGTTTTAACTACAAAAAAGCCAGTGCCAGAATTGCAACGGCAGACGTCGCAATTTTCTGTGTTGCAAATAGGAATTGCAAAATCTCCTATTGAATTAAAAAAATTAATACGTAAAAGATTGCTTAATCGATTACGTAATCAGGCAATGATAAATGAGGTTAAAAAACTTCATATAGCTGGCTTGTCATGGAAACGCCTTGAAGAATTTGGTTTAGAATATCGTTTCGTCGCGCAATATTTATCCCGATTGCAAAACAATCGAGGATCCTCGACAAAATCGGGACAAAATAAAATTACATATCAACAAATGATAGATAAAATTCAAATAGAATCAGAGCATTTTGCAAAGCACCAGATGACTTGGTTTAGAAGACACCCCGCGCCAGAACAAGTTAGATGCGGGGGAAGCAAAAAAATAAATTGGCTAAATAATTATAAAAAAATTACGCAGACTATTGACAACTTCATTTTAAAATGATATACTTAATTATTGGGTTTTAACCAATATTTGTTCTTTTGAGATAAGGGAGGCTACCCATGAACGCAACAGCCGCAACAATGCCGATTAAAGACCAAAGGAATGAACTGATAAGAAAAAAGTTCATCCACGTGACTGGCTTGCCAGTGTGCGACCACACAGCAGGCATGGACGAAGAGGAGCCTATACAGGCTTTGCATTATCAGCTTGGCAGCTGGGGCTACAACGAAGGCCATACGGTAGCAGTCCTTGAAAACGGAGAAGTTTGGATTCGCGCAGGCGGCCCAGACAGAGAAACGCTGATAATCCTCCACAGGACTTGCCCGCACGGAAACAAAGCAACTCCACCAATGATCCTTCCTTGCGCATTCTATTTGTTGGGGCGGCATACCAACCCTTTTGACAACTTCTGCGGCATTGCCGATCCAACGCCAAGGCCTCACTACTAGGCCTCCAAACAAATCAAAAAGCCCCAGCTTGCTTTATGCGAGTCGGGGCTGTTTTTTTTACGCTGCTACTGAATTAATTCAGTAGCTTGTTCAATAGTTCCCTAACTTTTTCTGGATTTGCTGTTCCTCTTGTTTCAGCCATCACATGCCCTGCTAAAAATTGCAGAGCATTTTGTTTTCCTTTTTTATAATCTTCAACAGCTTTTGAATTTTTTGAAATGACTTCTTCTATAATTTTCTCAAGTTCAGAATTGTCTGACATCTGCCTTAAATTATTTTCATCTACAATGGTTGAAGGGTCAGAGCCCGTATTAAACATATCTGCTAAAACCATTTTTGCCACCTTGCTTGAAATTTCGTTTTTATAAATCATTTTAATAAATTCTGCAAAATTTTCTGGTGTAATTCTGAAGTCAGTTTCAATAAACTGTTTTCCTAAAAGCAAACCTTGAACATCTGAAATTAAATAATTGGCAATCATCTTAAATATTTTTTTTCCTTGACTCGCCGTAGCTTCTGTCGCCTTTGGCGTACCGAAGGCGGAGGCGGCTTCATCTTTAAGCCACTGCTCAAATTCAGAAACAACTTTTTCGTAATATTCGCTAAGGTCTTTATTGGAAACAAAAATTTCAATCAAAGGCTCATTTAAGCCGTATTCTTTTTTAAACCTCTCTCTTTTTTGCTCTGGCAATTCAGGTATTGTTGCTTTTATTCCATTAATAAATTTTTTATCAAAATGCAGTGAAGGCAAATCAGGTTCAGGAAAATATCTATAATCATGCGCTTCTTCTTTTTCTCTTTGTAAAAAAGTAATTTCTTTTTTGTCGTGCCAGCCCCTTGTTTCCTGCACAATTTTTTCTCCTGCCTCTAATAACTCTGTCTGCCTTTTAATTTCAAAATCAACGGCTTTTTCAACAACTTTAAATGAGTTCAAGTTTTTAATTTCAACTTTAGTTCCCAGTTTATGATTATCACTGACGCTTATATTAACCTCGACTCTCATTAACCCTTTTTCCATATCAGCATCGGAAACACCTAAATATTTTAAAATTAATTGAAGTTCTTCTGCAAATTCTCTGGCCTGTTTTCCTGAAATAATATCTGGCTCTGTAACCAGCTCCATTAAAGGCACCCCTGCCCTGTTTAAATTAACCAGGGAGTAATCCGTGCCGTCCGGATGCATCAAGCTTCCTGTATCTTCTTCTAAATGTATTCTTGTAATTCTTATTTTTCTACGTCCTGAGCCTGCCGAAGGATTACCTTCTATTTCCAAAAATCCGCCAGTACACAGTGGCTGATCATATTGTGAAATTTGATAACCTTTTGGCAAATCTGGATAAAAATAGTTTTTTCTGTCAAATTTTGAATTTTCTGCAATTTCGCAATTTAAAGCAAGCCCAGTTTTTATAACTTTTTTTATTGCTTCTTCGTTTGCAACAGGCAGAGATCCCGGCTGAGCTGTGCAGACCGGGCAAATATTAAAATTTGGCCGTTTTTCATCTGGATCGTTTTTACAGCCGCAAAACATTTTACTCTGTGTTTTTAGTTCTGCGTGTATTTCTAATCCAATTGTTGGTTTGTATGCCATAAATTTACTTTTTCTCTAATACTACAAATGAATAATCAAATGAATTTTTTTCGTCGGCTTTATGGTCTTCCCTTCTAATTTCCTTCCATTCTACCGTATTTATTTCTGGAAAATATGTATCGCCTTCAAAATTTTGATGTATAAAAGTTAAATATAATCTGTCTGCGTAAGGTAAAAATTGCTTGTAAACCGACGCTCCCCCGCAAACCATTACTTCTTCGCTTTTTGCCATTTCTAAAACTTCTTCAATTGATTTTGCTAAAAAACATCCTTCAGGAGCTATATAATTCGGGTCATTATTTAAAACTACATTTTTCCTTTCGGGTAAAGGTTTTTCTCCGATTGATTTAAAAGTATTCAAACCCATTACAATTGTTTTGCCCAGCGTAGTTTCTTTAAAATATTTAAAATCGGCCGGCAAATGCCATGGCAAAGCATTTTTATTCCCTATTACTTTGTTTTCAGCCACTGCGGCAATCATTGAAATCATAAAACTTTTTCTATTGTTTTTTTAATGTCGATAAAAACTTCAGATATTGGCCTCTCTCCATTTATCATAATAACGTTTTCAAATATTTCAGGAATTTTTTTATAAATCTCATTTACTTTTGTTAATTTTTCTTTTTTTTCAAATAATTCTTTTGGCTCCCCCCTGCCTTCTATTCTTTCTATGCAGGACTCAGGCGGAACATCAATAATAATTGTTAAGTCCGGCAATATAAACTCCTCGTTCAATTCTACTAACAGATCAACGTCTAATCCGTCAGAATGTCCATATGCAAATGTTGAAAAAGCATACCTGCTTGAAACTACGAATTTTCCTTCTTTCAGCGCGGGAATTACTTTGTTTTCTAAATGCTCGCGCCTATCCTGCACATATAATTTTTGTAGTTCTAAAGGCTCAACGGTTATTTCATTTCTGAGCGCTTGCTTTATTTTTTTTCCAGCTTCAGATTCAACAGTTGGTTCTTTTGTAACAACAACTTCTCTGCCCTGTTGTTTTAAATAATCAATAACTAAATCAACTTGAGCCGATTTTCCAGAGCCATCAAGCCCCTCAACAACAATAAATTTGCCCGGATAATTATTTTTTATCATTTTGCGGTTTTGATAAATAATCCCTATAAACCAGTTGAACCCAAATTCCTTTGTTGCCTTCAATATATTTTCCGATGTCTTTTAAATCAACCAATTTGCCTTCCATTTTATCTGTTTCTTTTATAGAAATTTCAGGGCTATCTCCTACAAAATTATAAACTAATCCCAAATGCACCCTTTCAACTGGCCTTGAATCGTCATTTAATAATCCAACTAATTTTTTTTCTAAAATGTTTCCCTTAAAATCTACCTCTTCATTCCACTCCCGCATCATTCCAGCTTCCAAAGTATTGCCATTTTTTTCATCAATCGGATTTATGTGGCCGCCAACTCCAAGTTGATAAGTATCAACTAACCTTTTTTCTCCGGCCTCAGGCAAATATTTATAAATAAAATATTGTTCCTTAAAGTTAAAAACAATATATGGAATTATCTGCTGAAAAGAATCGTCTTCTTCAGCATCGCCCCTTCTTTTAAATTCACAGTTATTTTTTATCAAATCAATATAATAATCCAAATTATCAGTTTTTAACCCCTGCCAAACACCTTTCTCAAAAATTATGCCTGATTTTACCACTAAAATTTGCTCATCATTTTTATCCATAAATTTTTATCTTGTTTTGATATATATTATCATAAACGCCAAGTAAATCAACATTGACATCTCTATGTTCGATTTGCTAAAATAACTGAAAATACAAAACTATTTATGAAAAATCAAAAAAAATCTATTATTTCTGACTATGCTGAATTAAAAAAAATAATTGATGCCCACAGAACCTTAGGACACAGGATTGTGTGCACAGTTGGGTCATGGGATATGCTTCATATTGGTCACCTAAGATATTTAATAAAAGCAAAGGAGCAAGGCGATGTTTTAGTTGTTGGGGTAGACTCAGACAGAGGTATTAAACTTTATAAGAATGAATTAAGGCCTATTATACCGCAAGAAGAAAGAATGGAAATGTTAAAATATCAGGACTGCGTTGATTATATCACTTTAATCGATGATATTGATGACAAGGGCAAATGGCAATATAAATTGATAGAAACAATAACTCCTGACCTTTTTGTAGCAACAAAAGACAGCTATTCTGAAGAACAGATTCAAGCCATTAAATCGCATTCAGAAGATGTTTTAGTTTTACCCCGCCAAGCTGAAAACACATCTACTTCAAATATTATTGAAAAAACAATGAAAAAACACGTTGAAGCAGTTTTAGATTATCTTGGCAATGGAAAAAAGATAGTATGACAAAAAAATTTGTTAACATAAAAAACGCCAGAAAAGGCGAATACAAAAATATTATCAAAGAGATAGAGTCAACTGGCAAATGCCCATTTTGCAAAGAAAATTTTAAGTACCATAAAAAGCCAATATATAAAAAAAACGGCAAGTGGTTTTTAAGCAACAATAGTTGGCCATACAAAAACACAGAAAATCATCTGATAATTTTGGGAGATGAACATAAAGAAAATTTTTCAGAGCTTACAAAAAAAGATTTTGAGTCAATTGCCTATTTAACAAACTGGGTAATTAAAAAATGGAAAATAAAAGGCGGGGGCGTAGCAATGAGATTTGGAAACACAGATTATACTGGCGCCTCTGTAAGCCATTTGCATTTTCATATAATTTCTCCAAAAATAGATAAAAAAACAAAACGCGCAAAAACGGTTAACTTTCCAATTGGTTAAATGGCAATATCGCCCTTAATTGCCGGATGAAAATCATAACCCTCGAGTTTAAAATCTTCGAACTTAAATTCGTCTATTTTTTTTATTTCAGGGTTTATAGTCATTTTAGGCAAGGGTTTTGGCTCTCTTGTTAATTGAAGTTTTACCTGATCAATATGGTTTAAATATATATGAGCGTCAGACAGAGTGTGAACAAACTCGTGAGCCCTCAACCCTGTTGCCTGAGCCATCATCATAAGCAACAAAGAATAAGAAGCAATATTAAAAGGCACTCCCAAAAAAACATCGCAACTTCTCTGAAAAAGATGCAAAGATAATTTTCCTTGAGAAACAAAAAATTTAAAAAAACAGTGGCAAGGCGCAACAAAAACCTTGTCAACGTCTTCAGGGTCCCAAGAAGTTACAATTAATCTTCTTGAGTTTGGATTTGTTTTTATTTCCTCGATAACATTTGCAATTTGGTCAATTGTCCCCCCATCTCTTTTTTTCCAGCGTCGCCATTTTTCTCCATAAATTGGCCCCAACTCGCCAGCTGGCAAATTGTAGCGGGCAGTTGCTTCTGGCGTGGCCCATTCGTCCCAAATCGTCACTCCATGGTCATTCAAATATTTAACATTAGTATCACCTCTTAAAAACCATAATAATTCATAAATAACAGATTTTAAGGGCATTTTTTTTGTAGTAAGCAAGGGGAAACCGTCATCTATTCTAAAGCGCATTTGATAGCCCAAAACAGCAATATTACCCACTCCCTGCGGGTCGCCTTTTTGCTCTCCGTTTTCTAAAAGATATTTTAGCAAATCCAAATATTGTTGCATATTATTTTTTATTATTTAATTGTTGGAACATAAATTATTTTTACACCTGCGGATTCTAAAACTTTTTTGGCGTCAAAGTTTGAACCGCCCTCGCCAAAATAAAGATTTTCTATGCCAGAACAAGCAATAAGCTTTGCGCACACAGGGCAAGGAAAAGTTGTAACATACATAGAGGAACCCATAGCAGAAATTCCATTTTTTCCTGCCTGTGCAATAATATTTTGTTCAGCGTGAATAGTATTCGCAAACTCTTGATTTTCTCCTGGATTAAACAAATCTCTTACTTCCCCAACCTGATATGGCGTGTGGTCAGAGGGCAAGTTTTTGTTATATGCTTTTAATATAATTTCTTTGTTTTTTACCAGTACAGCGCCAATTTGTCGCCACCAATCTCCACTTTTTACAGATTCTCCGGATGCCTCTTTCATCATTCTAATATCAAACTCGTTTTTAGAAATAGGAATATCGTCAAGATTAGGTTTAGCTAAAACTTTAGATTTATCCCATCTTAAAAAAACTGTTTGCCACTCTACTTTTTCTTTGTTCAAATATTTATCAACTAAATTACGGGAAACTTCATCTTGCGCTAAAATAACTTCTTTATCTTTTAATTCTTTAATATTTTCTTCAGATAAAATAGAAACATTTGTAAATCCCATTTTACCCAACAAATCTTTAACCACCACTGCGCTCATTGCCGCAATATCTGGCTTAAATTCAGAAATGTTTTCTAATAATTTTTCATCAATAATATAAACAGAAAAAATTTTTTCTTTTATATTATTTAAAAAATCAAAATATCCTTTGTGTATTACAGGAATATAAATTATAAGAGATTTCTTTTTCATAAATTACGTATTTAAATTTTACCAACCAAATTCGCTGTAAAATATCTTATTTTTTATGCAATCAATCACTTGCTTAACATAAGGAATAATATTTTCCGGTAAATTATTTAAATCAAACCAAGATAAATCGTCGCATTTATTCGGTTCTTTATTTTCAATTTTACCATCCCATTCTTCGGCTACAAAAAATACATCTATCCTCTCGTTGTTTTCCTCTGTACCAGAGTTTCTGCACATTACATGAGCTACTTTTAAATCATCATCCTTTAATATTATGCCAGACTCTTCTTCTGCCTCTCTAATTATGCACTGAGTAAATGTTTCGCCTTTATCAACGTGACCGGCAACTATACTATACTTTCCGTCTTCATAACCAGTGTTAAAACGCCTCTGCAAAAAAATCTTGCCGTCTTTTATTAAAACCAAATAGGATGCTGGAACTATTTTGTGTCTTTCTTGGGCCATATTGTAAAAATTTATTTTGATTTATTATTTTAAATATATGTTCTTATTGTAATACAAAAATGTAGAGAAAAAAAGCCGCCTTTTTAAATAGCGGCTATTCTTAATTTTGACTTCAGATTTTAATGATAGTAAAATCCTTTCAAGGGTATGCTAAATTTTGCGCTTAACGCTTTTGCTTCCCTCTCAATTTGAGCCCAGTATTCCTTACTGAAACCATCGTTATAGAGAGGCAATAATTCGGTATACTTTTCCCCGATTATTTTTTTAATATCTTCCCGGTTACCACATCTGGTATTCAGGACTTCGGCCATTACAAAATCAACTCTACCGTTTAATTCAGAAAAAATTGCCTTAAGGTTCGTAAAGCCTGGCAGGATTGGCCCTATAAATGCATAGGTTTTTATTCCTGCCGAATGGAGCGCTTTCAAGGCGTCTATTCTCTCCTGCGGACTATTAGTGCGAGGTTCGAAATCGGACGCGACCCCTCCATCCAAAGTTGTGATGGTCAAACCGACTTCGCAATCCTTTAACTGTTTTAGCACATCCATATCCCTAACCACCAAATCTGATTTGGTTAGTATGGAAACAGGAAAATTATGCTTTAACAATACCTGTAAGACAGATCGAGTGATTTTATATTTCCTTTCGACTGGTTGATAAGCATCAGTAACACTGCCCAGCAACACTATTCCTCTTTTAGGATGTCTTGATAGCTCCTTCTCCAAAACCTCAGGAGCATTGATTTTTACATCCAAAAAATCTCCCCACCTTTCGGTATGCTTGGCAAATCTCCTCATAAATCTGGCGTAGCAATAAACACATCCATGCAAGCACCCTATATAGGGGTTTATGCAATAATCAACTTCTGGCAATCTGCTCTTGGTTAGCAGGGTTTTGCACCTGATACTTTTGATAACCATGTTATTTTTCTCCTTTTTCTAATTCTACCATTGTTCTGCAAAAATTTGCTGTTTTGCAGTACATTGGCTTTTGTTGTGCCCTTGCAATAATACTATCAATGTCTTCCTCTGGAAGTTTTCCAAGATAGAATTCACTTAATGGAAAACAGTTTCTGTCTAAAGCCCATGCGCAAGCAACCACTGTGCCATCTGGCAGAATGCCAAACGAATTTGTTACTGCTGGGCAAGATATGTCTTTCTCCAACAGATTTAATGAATGTTGAAAAAAGACTCTAGTCGAGCCGTGAAGACTCCTTAAAAATCTCATTACCTCCAAGTACTTTTCCTTAGAAGGTAAATTTTTTGCCAGATTTCTGCCCCTTCCAATAGGATAATACCTAAGCAGTTCCCATTCTGAAACATTATTCTTGCACAACCAAGAATACAAATCTATGAGGTTTCTCTCAGGCATTGTTTTAGAATATAAAACTGTAATAGCCCTTACTCTTATTCCGTTTGCGACACATTTTCTCATAGCCTTCATCGATGCAACATTAAAATCATTCGGGCGAAATGGATTTTTTGTTTTTGGCAAATTATCCAAAGTGAATTCCACAACGCCGACCTTTCTAAGAAGGTTTATTTTTGCTTCAGTAATTTCACTGCCTGTCATACTAATTCCGATTTTCTTTGATGGTAGCCATTGAGTAGCTTGTTCTACCACAAAAAAATCTTCTTCATAATACAACGGGTCTCCGCCAGAAAAATCTATTTCAAAGTTTCTGTCGACTAATAATCTTAACACAGTTAATTTCTCAGCGAGACTTAGTTCTTTGCCTGATTCTTTTTGGGCAGTGACGACCTTGTGTTTTGTTTTGCCTGTGGCATAAACAGCAGAAACACAACAAATCCTACAATTCCAAGGACAAACTCGTGTTAGATTCCATATAACGTCCATTTTATCACCCTTTCTTTCTTAATATATCCAATTTTCAAAGCCGGGAAACACTCCCAGCGAGCTATTGTCAATTTACAACCTTTTTGTTAATTCGTCAAATTTTAATCGTCTTTATTTTAACCTCTTTCTCAAAGCAAAAACTTTTGCTGAATAAAAAAACGAACTTGCTGTGTCCGTTTTTTGTTTAAAAATTAGTCTCTTACTTCTATCCCCATATTTTTTGCTGTTCCTGCAATTATTTTCATTGCTTGTTCTATATCTGTGGTGTTTAGGTCCTGCAATTTCTTTTCAGCAATTTCTTTTAATTGGGCTTTTGTGACTTTGCCTACTTTTGTTTTATTTGGCGCGCCAGATCCTTTTTCAACGCCAGCTGCTTTTTTTAATAACTCTGAAGCTAACGGCGTTTTAAGTTTAAAAATATATGACCTATCATTATAAATTGTTACCTCTGCTGGAACCGTATAGCCCGCCATTGCCTGTGTCGCCGCATTAAATTTTTGGCAAAATTCAGCAACATTAATGTATTGAGCTAACGCCGGCCCTACTGGAGGCGCTGGCGTTGCTTTGCCAGCCTGAATCTGCACTTTTATTATTGCCTTAATTTGTTTAGCCATAATACTTTTACTCCGTAAAAGAAACTCGAAATTCGAATTTCGAAATTCGAAAATTTGGATTTGTTTCGGATTTCGGATTTCGTGCTTCGGATTTTAATTTAATCTACCTTCTTTATTTGCAAAGAATCTAATTCTACAGGGGTATCTCTTCCAAACATATTAACCAGCACTTTAATTTTACCCCTTGTCTGGTCAATCTCAGAAACTTTTCCTTCAAAACCCTTAAACGGGCCGTCTGTAATTTTAATTGAAGCTCCAATTTCAAAATCAATTTTAAACTCCGGTTCGCCAACTTCCATTCTTTTCATTAGGTCGTCAATGTCTTTTTTTGAAACTGGGATTGGCGTGGTTCCTGCCCCTAAAAATCCTGTTACTCTCGGAGTATTTCTAACCACATACCAAGAAGCATCGGTAATTATCATTTCAACCAGCACATATCCTGGATAAATTTTTTCTTCAATTGTTTTTCTCTTACCATTTTTAATTTTAATTTTTTTCTCTTTTGGAACAATAACATTAAAAATTTTATCTTCCATACCCAAACTCTCTATCCTTTGTTTAAGGTTTTTTGCAACTGCATCTTCATAACCAGAATATGTGTGAATCACATACCAGCCTCTTTCTTGTTCTATTACTTGTTTTGGCATATTTTTTATTTAAGGACAAATCTCTTTATTATTTCAGTAAAAATAAAATCCAGCCCCCCTAAAAAGAAGGCTACTATAATAGTAAGGGCTAAAACAATTAATGTATATCTTAAAACATCTTTACGCGACAGCCAGCTTACTCTTTTCAATTCAAAATAAACCTCTTTAAAAAATATCTTTATTTTTTGCGCAATATTCATAATATATATCTTTATTGTTTTAAAAAACAGCCCGAAGGCCATCTACTTATTATAGTAGCTGAACCATAAAAATAAGTCAAGTCTTCTTAAACGTCTAAGTTTTTAACTGTTTTTGCGTGCGTCTGGATAAATTTTTTTCTTGGCCCGACTTCTTCACCCATTAACATATCCAAAGTTTTGTCTGCTTCGTGGCCGTCTTCAATTGTTACTTGCAATAATAATCTGTTTTCAGGATTCATTGTTGTTTCCCAAAGCTGTTCAGAATTCATTTCTCCTAAACCTTTATATCTTTGCAAGGATATGCCAGTGGCTTTTCCAATTTCTTTTACAATTTTGTCTTTTTGTTCTTCTGTATAAGCATATTCTATGCGTTTTCCTGCCTGAATTTTATAAAGCGGCGGCTGGGCGATATAAATATATCCTGCTTCTATTATGGACTTAAAATATCTATAAAAAAGAGTTAAAAGCAAAGTTCTTATATGAGCTCCGTCAACGTCAGCATCAGTCATAATAACTATTCTGTGATATCTTAATTTTTCTATATCAAAATCTTCTGCCACAGCAGTTCCTAAAGCAATAATTAACGATTTAATTTCTTTTGACGCCAGCATTTTATCAACTCTTGCCCTTTCAACATTTAAAATTTTTCCTCGCAAAGGCAAAATTGCCTGAAATCCCCTATCCCTTGCTTGTTTGGCGCTTCCTCCGGCGCTCTCTCCCTCAACTATATATAATTCAGAATCTTCGGGTTTTTTTGACAAGCAATCAGCCAATTTACCAGGCAATGCTAAGCCCTCTAAAATTCCTTTCCTTAAAACTGTCTGCCTTGCAGCTTTAGCGGCCAGCCTTGCCTTGGTCGCCAAAAGGCAATTTTCAATAATTGCTTTTGCGTCTTGAGGAAATCTTTCTAAATAATCTGACAAACCCTCTGACAAAGCCATTTCTACTGCATTTTTTGCTTCAGGGTTTCCTAATTTCGCTTTTGTTTGGCCTTCAAACTGCGGAGTTCTTATTTTTACAGAGATTACTGCAGTTAAACCTTCTCTCACATCATCTCCTGTAAAGTTCTCGTCTTTTTCTTTTAAAAATCCTTCGCGCCTCGCATAATCATTTAAGCATCTTGTTAAAGCCGCGCGAAATCCTGAAATATGGGTTCCGCCTTCTGGGGTATAAATATTATTAGCAAAACTTTCTTCAGTGCACTCCATTTCTTGAGTGTATTGAAAAGCAGCTTCAACATAAATTTCATTTTTTTCTGAAGCCGTTGAAAAAACATTTTCATGGCGCGGAGTATTGCTTAAAACTAAATATTTGACATAAGAACCGACGCCGCCGTCAAAATAAAAATCATAACTTGCTTCTTTCCCTTTTTCTCTATGGTCTAAGAAAGAAATTCTTACCCCTTTTGTTAAATAAGCCTGCTGGCGTAAATGAGTTAAAATTCTTTTTGAATCATATTTTATTTCAGAAAAAATTTGCGGGTCTGCGTCAAAAGTTTGGGTGGTTCCTGTTTTCTTTGATTCACCGACTTTTTTTACTGATGTTTTTGGCTCTCCCCTAAAATATTCCTGCTGATAAACTCCGCCGTCGCGATGCACCTCAGAGAGCATATATGTTGAAAGCGCGCATACTACAGAGATACCGACCCCGTGCAAGCCTCCAGAGACCTTATACGCGTCTCCGCCAAATTTTCCTCCAGCATGCAAAGTTGTCATAACTGTTTCTAAAGCCGATTTTTTTGTATCCGCATGTTTTTCAACAGGAATGCCTCTTCCGTCATCAGAAATTTTTACTCTATTGTTTGGCAAAAGAATAACCTCAATATTTTTGGCGTATCCTGCCATTGCTTCATCTAAGCAATTATCTACAACTTCCCAAATTAAATGATGAAGCCCGTCTATGCTGGTAGAACCTATATACATTCCAGGCCTTTTGCGAACGGGCTCTAAACCCTTTAAAACGTAAATATCTTTAGCCGTATATTCGCCGTCTTTGCGAGCTTTGCTCGCACCCGTCAAAATGCGCGAAACGCTTTTGTCGGGTTCTTCCTTCGCCTCGCCAGAGCTTTTAGCGGAGGCGGGTTTGTCTCCAATTTTTTCTATCTTTTTTGCAACTTTAACGGACGCAGACTTCCCGCCCAAACTCGCCTTCCCGCCTGCAGCAGCTATGCTGTCAGCATTGCGGGCAGGCGGCGAGATTGTGGCGGGCCCGTCAAAATGCCCTTTAGGGCTTTTGTCGGGTTTCTCTGGTTTTTCTTCGTCTTTTTCTTTTATGTTTAATTTCATAATTACGAATTTTTAATTTAAAATTTCTGATTTTTAATCTTCAATTTTTTCGTTAACTTTTCTAAAATGCTCTTCACTTAAATAGAATAATTTACTTTGTGGATCATAATAATATGTATCTTCAAGCTCTTCTATTGTAATAGATTCGTCATTAGGATCTCCCGCATAAGCCTCTCTCAATTCTTCTATTGTAAAATGTGGCGCCCAAGTCATTCTTTGTTTAAAAAACTTATGAGCAACTGCTTCAGCATAAGTCTTTATTTCTTCTGCAGAACTATTTTCGTTTAACGGAATCTCAATTTTTACCTGACATGGGTCATCGCTAAATTCAAATTTTTCTGCTTTACCAAATTGCTTGGCTATCTCTTTATTTTTGTCAGATAAAGAATCAAAAACTATTACTATATAACCAGGCATATGGCTCTCAATATCTTTTTTGTTTGCACTTGTACCGGATGTTTGAATATTTTTATCATATAACTCCTCGCACGCACTCAAAAGGGGAGCTTCAACTAATTCCTTAATTTGTTCTCTTATTTTTATAATAGTACCCCTGCTCACTTCTATCGGTTCAACTTCTAAAACTTTATCCGGTAAAATTGACTCTTGTTCTCGCGGTGTTTCGCTCATGTTTTTATACTAAATATTATAAATAGTTTACGCCTCTTGACAAGGCCTTTTATTTTGATATACTGAACTCATCATTAGAAAAGGCCACGCTTCGTGTCCTTTTCCTTTTTTTTATTAGCGGATATCTTTCGCAAATTTCATTCGTAAATTGTTTATTTCAATAATATAAACCTTGTCTTTGTTTTCCATTGCCAGTATTCTCAATTTTTTTGAAAGACGCGAAGTAAAATATCTGTGCCCTCTTGTTTTTATTTTTCTGGCGCTGGATATAATATAAGTTTTAACTTCTTTTAAAATAACATTTCTGATTAAAAATTCAAAATCCCCGTCTCCAGTAAAAATATAGAACACATTATCTTTTTGGGCCAAATCCATAGCATCAACAGTCAAATCAACATCGCAGTTAGCTTTTTTGTTATAACCCATATCAATTTTTTCTATAAATTTGTTCCCACATTTAGAACAAGAAACATTTATTTCCTTATCCCTATTTTTATACGAAAACAATTTTTTGCCTCTAACAACAAATCCGATACTCTTTAGTTCTTCTGATAATTCTCCTGCTTCCATATCTCTATCATCAACACCAATATACAAAAAAACTTTTTCGCATTTCCAATTATTTTTTAAAAAATCGTACAATTTTTTCCAATTAATCGAAAAACCAAGCAATTGTTTTGTGGTATTATCTGTATTTTGAAAATCAATGAAAGCGTAATTCATTATTTTACCTTAAAATTGCGCTTAAGTCTGTTTTCGTTTTTTCACGAATTTCTTCCTGGATTTTGTTTATTTCTTCATTAGTTAAAGTTCTTTCCGGAGAACGGTAAATTATTCTAAATGTATAACTTTTTTTATCTTTGCCAAATTTTGTTTCGTCTTCATACTCGTCAACAAGCTTTACTTCTTCAATTAAATTTTCGGCATAATCTCGCACAATTTCGTAATAATTATTTAAATTTATATTTTTATCAATAACAAATGAAATGTCTCTTGAGGTTTCAGGATACTTGCTTACTTCTTTATATTTGCTGTTTATATCTTTAAACTGGCTGGTTATTCTTGAGTCATCCGACCATAAAATTCTAATATCTGGAATTTGCATTTTTATCATTGCCAATCTCTCCACTCCAAATCCAAATGCCCAGCCGTTATAAATTTCCGGATCCAGTCCAAAATTTTTCAAAACTTGATTATGCACCAAACCAGAACCGACTACCTCCATCCAATCTCCATTAAATTTAATTTCAATTTGCACTGATGGATCGGTAAACGGAAACGAGTCAACTAAAAATCTGTATTCAACATCACTGCCAAAAATGCTTTTTGTCATTTCAACTTCAACCTCTTTTAAATCATCCAAGGTTATAACTTTTTTATCTTTTTTGCAGATTAACAATCCATCTATTTGGTGAAAGGCCGGAAAATGCTTTTTGTCAATTTCGTCTTTGCGAAACACTATTCCAGATGACAATGCTTTTACTTCGCCCTCATTCTTTAATCTCTCTAGCACTTCTGGATTTCTTAGATAAAACAGCCACATTGCTGTTGTCTGCGTGCGTAAAATATTAGAATCGTCTAAGTAATAAGTATCTGATTCTCTACGGCTTGGATGGTCTTTTGGCGCATTTAAAACATCAAAATTTTGTTCTACTGTTACAATTCTTGGAAAATCAACCAAATCAAAATCTTTGAATCGCGGCAAATTTATTATTTGGTCAACCAAAATTTTTACAGAAGAATTGTCTTTTTTTGTCAGGTCGGGTAGTTTTAAAAGCCTTTTTATTCTCTCTGCTTTAACATCTTTTCTGGCCTCTAATTCTTTAATAAGCTCCGCTTCTTTTTTATCCTCTATAACTATATTTTTTCTCATATTTTCAGTATATTTTTCTTAGTCTATTATTCTTCTATTTTACCTTAAAATTAAGAGTAAAGCAACCCCTAAACTGGGGATAATTTAAACTCATTTTTTTGACTTTTATAACAAAAAATGATAAAATAACAAACACTGAACATTGACAAAATCCTTCACTTTAATATAAGGAAGGCAAAAAATGGAAAAACAGCGTGAATATACTTGGTTTATTGAGCCAAGAGGCGATGTTGCCTGGTCAAACGAAGTAATATCAAGAAACATTGGCGAAGAAAACGCTATGCAGGATACGCTTTGCGCAGATGGAAAAAAGCGTAATCTTTGGCAGTGCCCATCTGGACTAATCCTCTTCTTATGGAGAAGCAGGGTTGGGCTTAAAATCTCCTTTAGAATATTCTGCCAAGAAGGAAAAAATGGAAAAATCAGGGACAAAACTCATTTATACAAAAACGATCGCGGCTCTCCAAAAAGGAAAAAAAGAAACAGAGCAACGCTCTGAAACTTAAAACGGCCTTGTAAAAAAACGGCTCAGACCTGTCTGAGCCGTTAAAACAGCAAAGCCGTTTTTTCTATTTTCCAGTGAAAATATTATTTATATTATTTATTATAAATTTAATAATTTCTTGCAGAGATGTAGCAACAGAAGCGAGAAATATTACCGTAGATTTAATAATATTTTCTAATAGACTTGCTAAATTATATTTTGTTGTTGCTATTGAAGAGGGATAACTATTATAAAGCCCAAGAACTTCTGCTGCTGATAACACCTTATTATAAATTCTCACGTCATCAATAGCACCATCAAATCCATCTTTAGCTATAGTATTTGTATAATATGCCGCCCCAATAAAAAGACGATTTGATGATGAATTAATTCCGCCAGCCCAATTTGCAGTACCTTTTTCTACACCATTTTTATAGAAAGTAATTACATTATTTTTAAAAGTCATTGTCCATAAGTTCCAATTCAAATCAGAAGCGCCAGTTAAGGTTACAAAACCCATACCCGTAGAATCAGCAACTATAGCCACCATATTTCCTGCTCTTTGATATATCGCAAACCCATTTTTTCCAGTGCTGAATGCATATTTAGAAACAATAGATCCGATGGATGTTAAATTATTTGATTTTGCCCATACAGATACGGTTATTTCTGATGGGGTTACAAGATTTGCAGGATTCCCTAAATCTACTCTTTTTATATTAGATTCATCGGCACCGCCTGTGAACATTAATGCTTTACCCACTCTTCCTGTAACTACGCTCGGATTCCCTACAAGGGTGCCATTGTTGCCCTTACCACTTAAATCAGTAACAGTGCCATCGTCAAAAGTATAATATGCTATTAAGGCAGAATTATCGGGTGTAACTGCGACAGGCGGAGTTTTTACTGCCACAGGATTAGAAGTTGCTTGCGCAACGCTGTTTTTGGCAGTTAATTTATATTCATATTGAGTTTCAGGAGAAAGGCCAGTGTCAGAATAACTTATTTTATCGCTTCCTAATGTCGCAATAATTGACCATTGCGAGTTAGAAACCAGTTTTCTCTCAATAATATAATTAGTTGCATTTTGGTCAGCTGTCCATGTAAGATTTACTTGGCTAGAAGATGTTGCTTCTGCCTTTAAGCTCGTTGGCGTTTGAGGGGGTTGAACATCTTTATTAATAGCTTTAATGTCATTTACGGTTTTTTTGTTGTAATTTAAGTCGTTGCTTACTGCAGGATTTATAATCACATAATAAGTTTTATCCCCATCAACTACAGTATCACCAACGCCCGTAACAGTAATAGTTTTTGGTATGTTCCAATTTGCCTGGTCAAAATTAACTGCCAAAGGTGATACGGTTCCTTCTTTAGAGTTAGAACTGCTAAAACTTATAGATACGTTTGAAGATGGTTTAGTTGAAAGATTAATTTGAAATGTGTCTGTTTTGCCGCTCTCGTCTGTATATAGAATGCTTGGTGCAGAAATTACAATTCCAGGGCTATTGCCGCCTGCAGATAAAGTATTATCTATTTCATTTATTTCCTGGCTGGTTAATCCTGTTGCATTGTTTTTAAACAAATTAAGGTCTGAAGAATCTACTAATCCATCCATTGTAAAGTCGCCGCTTCGCCACCACATTCCGTTTTTTCCAAAATTAGATTTAATAATTGAATAATCACTGCTATTTACAACGCCGTCTGTAGTGGCATCGCCAAGTGGTAATAATGCCCTCATATGCGCATCCCATTTTACGCTGCCAACTGTCTTAATATCGGGCAAAACGCCCCAATACTCCCCTGATGCATTTGAACCAATCGAGTCACTGGAAATAAAATAATCTCCGCCTTCGTCAATCCATGTTTTAAAAAGCTTATCGTACAGTTTTCCCATTCTAAGATCTTTTTGGGCATCAAAGCTTGACTCGACCCCAAATAAAGCCTGCCCGCCTTCATAAGCCACAAGGGGCAAGCCATATTTTTGCGCTAAACTCTTATGAATTTTAATTCTTGGTCTAACTTGTTCATCAACATAATTATTGAGAGCATTAAACAAACCATCCATTGTAAGGGGCGTGTCTGTTTTTTTTGGAGGATGGATATATACAGCCATGCTTAAAGCCCCCAAATAATCACTTAAATTGCTTCCATATTTTTGTTCTAGAAAATCTAAAGATTGAGTTATTATCCACGGATTTACTGATTGTCCAGCTAAAACTACCTTAACCCTTTTTTTAAATTCACTTCCATATTCTTTTTTAAATATATCAGCTATTTTTTTTGTCTGAAAAGCAACTTGCTGTTGTATGCGAGCGGAGTAATTTGTGATTGGGTCAGCTGTTAATTCATTATTTAATTGACTGGCGGCATATACCCTTTTCCATTGGGGAAAAGCATAATTCCAAACTTCGTTGCTGTATTCAATATATGCTGTAAGAGAAGGGTCTAATTGGTCATGAATTAATTTAGCAAGATTTTCAATATAATTATCATCTGCTTGGTCTGGCACATCTATCCATATATCTCTTTTAATAGCATTGCCTAAAGCAATCATCATTTCGTAAGAAAAGCCAGAATATTGGCCGTCAGTTGGTTTGTACCTATCTGACCAATGAATATCTTTACTTGTATTTGTGTTATTCCAATCCATAAAACGTATTATCTTAAATGGCCTCATCGCTTTTATATATTCATCTGTAAAAATCTGCCCTGGTTGGTATCCTGGAGTTATTATTTGAATGTTGCGTATTGGGTTTTCTAATGTATTACCGCTCATTCTAAGTTTTAAAAAACTACTTTTTGAATCAATTACTATATCGGCTGTTGTTTTATTATTTACAATTTTTCTGTTTTGAATTTTTCCCATATATCTTTCATCTAAATCTATAAGTCCTCCGCCTTCATAACTTAGTTTGTATGTGCCGAGCGGATAATTATACATTTCTGTCATTGTAGACGCATCGGTTAACGGGTATTTTTCACTATCATATTTCATATTTGGGTCAGCTTCCCACGGATTACTCCCTCCCCATGGCCTTAATATATGTTTTAAATCAACAAAAGACATATCTCGAGTCCAAGAACTTGGTTTGCCATTATTCATGCCTAACTTCACAGGAGATGCATAATCTGTAAATGTTTTGGTTATTTGAGGTTGAATAAATGTTGATACAACATTATTTGCTTGATTATTATTAGAAGCAGCAGCTATAGCAGAAAACGTAACCGCAATTGTATGATTTGTTTGAATATTTGCAAAATTGTAAGTTGAAGCGCTATTAACAGCTTGATTATCAATTAAAACAGAAGTTATTTGATAATTGGAGTTTGGAGTAATACTAAAGCTTTTACTGGCATTGGCTGTGACAGTAGTTGTACCGTTAGGAGTAATTGTTCCTCCGGCGTTAGCTGTAGCAATAATAGTATATGTAGTTTGAACAGGGGCAGTTGTAGGAACAGGAGGCGGAGTTATTGTAACAGTAGTTGAGCTACCACCGCCGCCAACACTGCTGCCACCGCCACCGGCAAATCCGCCAGTAGTTGTGGTAGCCGTAAAAGTAGGATTTGTAGTTGTTTGACTTGTCTGTTGAGCAACAGTTGAACTTGACGACAATTCACTATTTATTTTTGCAATAGTCGCCTGGTCTAATATGCCTGTAGGA
>ERZ1292629.168-Hain-H43-01um-R1-168-length-67374-cov-13_pt1 | contig 67374 bp, 78 predicted proteins | sample MGYA00564399_ERZ1292629 | MGnify/ENA primary metagenome ERZ1292629 (study PRJEB36523, sample SAMEA6512636) | groundwater metagenome | collected 2019-01-08 | study: AquaDiva: Metagenomics assemblies of 32 groundwater samples
AAAAAAGTTAAATACAGAAAGTGGCAAACTATGCGTGAAAACCCAAACAAAGTTGGGCCAGCTACTCGTGGTATTACTGTGGCCTTTGGTTCTCACGGACTTAAAGCGATGGCTCCGGGCAGGATTACTTCCAATCAGATTGAATCAGCCAGAAAAGCTATAACCCGAAGTTTGGGCAAAACCGGCAGAGTTTGGATCCGTATTTTCCCTGATATGCCTTTCACCAAAAAACCAGCTGAAGTAAAAATGGGTAAAGGTAAAGGAGATATCGAAGGATACTGCGCCAGAGTTTTGGCTGGACAAGTGATGTTTGAAGTAGATGGAGCACTTTCTCCGATAGCTGTTGAGTCGCTCCGCAAAGGCGGTACCAAAATGCCTATTAAGACCAAAATAGTGGAAAGAGCATAATATATAAATGAGATGAAAAAAGAAATCAAAACCAAAAAAAGTGAAGTTGATTTGATAAAAGAGTTTAGTGAAAAACGCTTGCAACTTCGTGATATCAGATTTGGTGCCAGTGGAAGTAAAAGCAAAAACGTAAAAGAGCAAAAAAACATAAAGAAAGATATTGCAAGAATAATGACAGCTTTAAATAACAAATAAAAATGGCAAAAAAAGAAGTAAAAAAGAATACAGAAGAAAAGGTAGCTTTAAAGTCCAGCAAAACTTTGAGCGGAGTAGTCGTGTCTGACAAAATGAAAGACACTTGCACCGTTTCGGTAACCAGATTCGTGAAGCATCAAAAATACAAAAAATATTATAAGGTCAGCAAGAAATTTAAAGCTCATGATGTTGGTAATACCAAAAAAATAGGAGACAAAGTGGAAATAAAAGAAACCAGACCGATATCAAAAGATAAGCATTTCATTGTAGTAAACTAATAACATGATTCAACCAAGATCAATAGTAAAAGTAGCCGACAACTCTGGCGCCAAAATAGGACGCGTTTTCAAAGTGCTAGGCAGTTCCAAAAAGAGATACGCCAGAATAGGTGAGTTGGTTATTTTTTCCGTGCAAAAAGCTGAACCTCGTAAAGAAATAAAAAAGAAAGCGGTACTTTTGGGATTGGTAGTCCGCCAAAAAGCGCCATTGCGCAGGAAAGATGGTTCTTATATTCGTTTTGATGAAAATGCTGTCGTCGTCGTAGAACAGAAAAAAGGTGAAATTGTCCCTAAAGCCGGTAGAATCTTTGGTCCTATTCCTAGAGAAATCGCTGAATTAGGCATGCAAGCGATAGTGACTTTGGCACCGGAAGTAATATAAATATCATGAAAATAAAAAAAGGAGACAAAGTAACAATCATAACAGGCAAGGATAAAAGCAAATCCGGTGTGGTTATAAGAGCTTTCCCAAAAACCTCACAAGTTTTGGTTGAAGGTATAAATAAAAAGAAATTACATAAGAGACCAAAAAAGAGCGGTGAAAAAGGCAAAATAATAGAGCAAGCTACGCCAGTTCACGTTTCTAATGTAAGGAAAGAAAAATAAAAACCCCACCCTAACCCTCCCCTTGATCAGGGGAGGGAAAAGGGAAAGGAAAAAGAAAAAAATAATAAAAAACAATATGGCAACCAAATTAATGAAAGCAAAAACCAAAGACGCATTCAAAGAACTCAAAGAAAAATTGGGTCTGAAAAATATTATGCAGGCTCCAAAAATCGTGAAAGTCGTGGTTAATTCCGGTGTCGGCTCTTTGAATGATAAAAAGAAAATTGATATCGTTACTGACAGACTTGCCAAAATAACTGGCCAAAAACCTATAAAAAGGGGAGCCAAAAAATCTATCGCTTCTTTCAAATCTAGAGAGGGTGATATTGTCGGCGTCCAAATCACTCTGCGTGGTGAAAAAATGTGGAGCTTCCTAGACAGACTTTTCAATGTGGCGCTTCCTCGCACCAAAGACTTCAGAGGTATTTCGCCGACTGCTGTTGATGAAATGGGTAATTACACACTTTCAATCAAAGAGCACACCGTTTTCCCTGAAACTGCCGATGAAGATCTCAAAGATGTTTTCGGTTTTAGCGCTACCATCGTCACTAATCTCAAAAATAAAGCCGATACTTTGGAATTTTTCAAAGCTCTAGACTTTCCTTTCAAGAAAATCGCTGTCAAAAAATAAAGTGATATAATATGCGCATGTCAGCGGTATTTTTCATTATTATTTTTGTTTCTCTTGTTATTTTATTTTTGGCGCATTTGGCTGTTTATAAAAGCCTTGTCACCATATTTGCTTTGTCTTCACAAACGACACTTCTTTCACTCAAAATTTTCCTTATTGTTTTTGGTGTGGCTTTTGTATTTGCTATGCTACTTGCTTCCAAGTACAACAATTTTTTTACCAGAATATTTTATACAATTTCCGCTTCTTGGTATGGCATTCTTTTTTATTTGCTTTTGGCGGTGGCTATTTATGCGATTTTGTCTGCCATATTTGGCAATCTTTTACCGACTTCCATTTCAATATTAGGCAAAAGTCTTGTTGTTTTTGCATTAGTTGTAAGTGTCTACGGTCTTTGGAATGCAGGACATTTGAGCTTCACCAGATATGATGTTTCCATCCCAAATCTGTCGTCAAGTTGGCTGGGTAAAAAAGCGATTTGGATTAGTGACGTACACCTTGATCAAGTCCACAATGTAGAATATTCAAGCCGGATAGCCCTCGCTATAAAAAAAGAAAATCCAGATATTGTTTTTATTGGTGGTGATCTTTATGATGGTGTCAAAATAGATGAGGCGGCTGCCATTGCGCCATTTAAAGAATTGCACCCATCGCTTGGTGTTTATTTTATCACTGGTAATCATGAAGAGTTTGGCGATAACGCTCATTATGTAGATGCTGTCAAAGCGGCCGGTATTCGAATTTTGAATAATGAAATGATAAATTTGGAAGGACTCAACATTATTGGTGTTGATGATAGGGATTCTACTCAGAAAGATATTTTTGAAAATATTTTGATTGGTTTAAAAATTCAAAAAGGTGCTCCGACCATTTTACTTAAACATCAACCTTTCCAACTTGATATAGCTGAAAAGTTTGGTGTCAGTTTGCAAATTTCCGGCCATACTCATCGAGCGCAAATGTATCCACTCTCTTTGGTTACTAAACTTATTTACAGAGGTTATGACTATGGTCAAAAACAGTACGGCAATATGCAGATAATTGTTTCTGATGGTGTCGGTACTTGGGGTCCGCCTCTACGTGTCGGCACCAAATCTGAAATTGTCGTTTTGAATTTTAAGTAACCCCACCCCGCTTGCTTTGCAAGTCACCCTCCCCTTGATCAGGTGAGGGAACACTCAAACGGAACGAGGAGGGAACGCAAGAACTCTAGAGTGTAGTGTTTTGCCTCCCCCGAACAGGGGGAGGTCGAGACGAAGTCCGGGTGGGGTCAATGTGCGATGAAAACGCCGATGACACGGCGGGCGCCGGCAGAGAGGAGAGCTCGGCGGGCTTCAGCGAGAGTAGCACCGGTAGTGAAAACATCATCTAAAACTATTACAGTTTTAATTTTACCCATCGTTGGACATTGGACTGACATTGAATTTTTCACATTTTGTTCTCTTTGTTTTCGGTCAAGAGTCGCTTGTCTTTCGGTTTCGCGGATTTTTTTGAGGGTGTTGTAAGAAACAGTGATATTTTCACCGCCCAGTTTTTTGATTTCTTGGCAAAGTTCTTCGCATTGGTTAAAACCTCTTTTCTTTTTTTCCAGTCTACTCATCGGCATAGGCACGAGCAGTGGCATCCTACCTTCAAAAAGTGCCACTTCCATCGAGATATCTAATATTTCTTCATACAAAAATTTGGCCAAGAGTTTTCGCAAATTTGTATTATTTTTATATTTTATTGATTTGACTAAATTGCGGACGATTTTGTTTTGATAGTCAAAAAGCACGAAAATATCTTTTGAATATACCGGTGATTTGGGCAAAAGTTCGCGCAATGTTCCAGTTGGCATATTTAAAAGCTTTTGGATTTGGGTATTTTCCGGCACCAAAACGTTTTGCACAATTTCTAAAATTTTCTTGATTATCCCAGATAAAATCATTATGCTATAATAATACCTTATGAGTCCCGTTAGAAATAGCGGAAATTAAAAAATGAGTAATTTATATTATTATTTAATCACAATAGGAAAAGCATGCATAGAGCATGTAATTTCCTATTTCTAACGGGATGAGTTTCTTTTCCGATATTTTTAAAAAGAAGACTATTAGTGCTTTGGGCATCGATATCGGCTCCTCTTCTATCAAAGTAGTTCAGCTTAAAAAGAAAGGTGATAAAGCTATACTCGAAACTTATGGTGAACTTTCTTTGGGTTCTTATGGTGGCGTTTCTATCGGTCAATCTACTAATTTGTCTACCGATAAAATAGCGCAGGCAGTTGGTGATTTGCTTTCCGAAAAGGAAGTGGCTTTGACGACCAAAACTTGCGGTTTTGCTATTCCTTTCAAAGCGTCACTCTTATCTATTATACAAATGCCCGATGTGGGGGAGAAAGAAATGGGTACTATGGTAAATATTGAAGCCCGCAAATATATCCCAGTGCCGATTTCCGACGTGACGATTGACTGGTCTATTGTTCCTAAAAGAGATAATAATGAAATTGTTGTTGGGAGTGGTAAAAATGAAAGCAAAATAAAAACCGTTGATATCCTCTTGGTTGCTATTCATAACAACATCATTAAACAATATAAAGACATAACCGAAAGAACCGGTTTGTCCACCAGATTTTTTGAAATAGAGGTTTTCAGTACCATCCGTGCGGTTTTGGAAGGAGTACAAGGTCCGGTTATGATTTTTGATATGGGAGCTTCTACCACCAAACTTTACATCATAGACCGTGGGCTTATTTATAAATCACATACGATAAACACCGGTTCTCAAGAAATTACCGCCAATATTGCTAGGATTTTGAATGTTTCTGTGGAAGATGCAGAAGTAATGAAAAGATCTATTGGTATGGGTGTGACCAAAGAGGGGATCGATCTATCCGAAGCGGTTTCTGTCATTGCTTCCAACGTATTTTCTGAAGCCAATAGGTTCCTTTTTGATTTCCAAAAAAAGACGAACGAAAATATCAAATCGGTATTTTTGACCGGTGGTGGATCAGCTCTCAAAGGTTTCCGTGATTTGGCTGCTCAAAATTTTAAAGTTGAAGTTATCGCTGGTAATCCATTTGAAAAAGTAGAAGTACCAGCTTTTCTCGAAAATGTTCTCAAAGAAACCGGCCCCGAATTCACCGTCGCTGTTGGTGCTGCCCTCCGTTGTTTGCAGGAGTTGTAAAACCCACCCCATTTGATTAGAAAAACCTCCCTCGGCCTTCGGCCACCCCCTCCTTGCTCAGGAGGGGGAAGACAGGAACAAAAAAGTTGACTTTTATATCGTTTGGGTGTATAATGTAAAGAGGTTGTTCTAATAAAAAGGGAGGATTAAAAGATGAACACTTCAAACAAAAAAGGTGATTTCAATCGGAATCACCCTGAAAGACAGTCCGATGAGGTTTTTATAACTAATGCTGATAATGTCGATCAATCAGACTCAATGATTGGGGGCCCACGAGATTTTCTGTTTATTACGGGGAGTTCATGGGACAATGTCGGCTGGAAAACTAAACGTAAAGGAAAAGTGGCATACGACATTGAGGGTAAACCTCTAGGAAACCGCTGGCCAGGAGCATTTCCAGTCTTTGCAAAGCAAGAAGAAATAAACAAAAAAGATCCGGAAATTACCAAAAGACTACTTCCTTCAAAATAACGAGAGACTGCAAAAACTTTCAACAAAACGCACGACTCGCAAGAGTACGGCGTTTTTTGTTTTTTCTCACTTGAACAATGGGAAGGTGGGGTGGGGGGGAGGTTTTTTAAAAGTAATTAACAATTTTTCTTACACTTGCAAATAATTTTAAGGTATAATTACTTTTAAATTATGGCACCAAATTTCCAATCATCATTTATTCCGAAAGAGCCAATGACCGATGAAAAAATGTTCAAAACCAAAAAGACTGGTTTTGTCGGTATTTTGGCTGTTTCTTTGTTTGTCACATCAATAATCGTTTCTGTCGGTGTCTATGTTTATAAAGGGATATTAAAAAATGAGATTCAGGCCCTAGAATCTCAACTTTCAGAGGCAGAAAAAAGTATTGATAAAAAAACCATTGGTGAGATGGTTCAATTTGCTCAAAAACTGCAAATGGCCAAATCTATAGTTTTGAAACACCAAGTGGTTTCAAACTTTTTGGGTGCTTTATCTTCCTCAACTGTTAGTACGGTTCAATTTTCCAATTTTAATTACGGTGATATTAAAAATAATAGCCTTACCGTAAATTTAAAAGGTAAAGCTGCAAATTATGCCAGTATCGCTTTGCAAGAAAACGTACTTTTTCAGAATAAAGATTTTAAATCAGTAGTTGTTTCAGGTTTGTCTTTGGATGATAAAGGTATGGTTTCTTTTGATTTTAATATTTCTGTTGACCCTCAGATAGCGACATATAATCCATAATTTATTTTATAAAATGAGCTCAATTTCAATACTTGCATACGTAATACTTTCACTCTCCATAGGGTATGCTTTTATTTATTCCCCAATGGGAGATTTGACAGCTCTTATGGATAAGAAACAGCAATACAATGATTCTCTAGAAACGATAAACAACATTGAAAATACCAAAAAAGAATTGTTAACTAAGTTTAATAACATATCTGTTGAAGAAAAAAAAGAGATTGATACTCTTTTACCAAGTTCTTTTGATTTCGTGAGATTGGTTTCTCAAATTGATGCAGTAGCGGCAAATCATGGTATATCGATAAGTAATATATCTTCAGAAAACTTAAATTCCCCATCTGGAGATGCAAATACAGAAGCCAAAACTTCAAATTCTCTTAATTCAGCCACTGTCGGATTTTCTTTCGAAGCTTCATATGATAATTTCAACTCTTTTATGGACGATTTGGAAAAAAGTATGAGAATTTTGGATATAAAGTCTATGAGTTTGAGTGCTCAAAAAGGTAATATTTATAAGTATGAGGTGAAATTTGTAACTTATTGGCTTAAATAAACATGAATCCCGTTAGAAATCTAATGGGAAATTTAAAAAAATGTTAAAATATAATAAATTTCTAACGGGATGAAAGATTCAAAAAATAAAAGATCTATTATTTTGGGCCTAGTACTTGTAGGGCTTTTGATTGTAGCTTATAAAGTTATGCTTGCACCACCAAGTGATACTTCTTCTATTGATGAAAATGCTACAGCTAGCGCGAGAGTGGAAGCTTTGTTGCAACAGGTCGAAAATATAAAATTTGATACAGGTATAATAGAGGATCAAAAATTCAAATCTCTTAAGAGTATTGAAACTCCTTTGATATCTCTGCCTGTTGGAAGGGAAAATCCTTTCTTGGAGATTTAAATTTCAATAAATATTTTTAGATTATGAGTCTTTTAGATGTTCTTGTAAAACAGGGTATAATTGAAGCTAAAGACCTCTCCTCAATAAAAGAGAAGAGTGAAGCTTCTGGAGAAAATATTGAAGAGACTCTATCGTCTTTTGGTGTAAGTGCAGAAGATATTTTAAGAGCTAAATCTGACTACTTCACTATGCCCGTAAAGAAAATCGATATTTCTCAAGTTGATTCTAAATTACTTGATTATGTGCCGGAAGAAGCGGCGGTGTATTACGGTTTTGTCCCCATAGGGATGGAAAATGGGGTTTTGAATATTGGTGTTGTTAATCCTGATGATATCGCGGCGCGCGATGCGTTGAATTTTATATCTTCAAAAATCAATTTACCTTTTAAAACATTCATCATAGCTCAAGATGATTTTAATAAAATTATAAATTTGTATAAAGGTCTCTCTGGCGAGGTGACCAAAGCTCTCACAGAACTGGAAACAGAGTTTGTAGGTGGGCCTAAAGGAGAAAAGGAAGAATCAAAAGAAAAATTAATTAAAAAAACAGAAGAGGAGAGTGAAAACGACTTATCTGCGGTTGAAGGCAAAGGTGCCAAAGTTATCGATAACGCACCAGTCACCAAAATCGTCGCTACCATACTCCGATATGCTATTGACGGCAGAGCTTCAGACATCCATATAGAGCCTACTGTTTCCAATGTCAGAATCCGTTTTAGAGTTGATGGTGTTATGAATACGAGTATAGTTTTGCCTTTCAGAGTGCATAGTGCTGTGGTCGCTAGGATAAAGATTATATCCAATATGAGGCTGGACGAAAAAAGGAAGCCACAAGACGGACGTTTCAGTGCCAAATTAAACGAAAGGAAAGTAGATTTCCGTGTTTCCACTTTTCCCACTACTTTCGGTGAAAAAGTCGTGATCCGTATTTTAGACCAAGAAAAAGGCATCAAAAAATTGAGCGAGTTAGGGCTTTCTAAGAAAAATTTGGATCAGATTATGCGAGCCATAGACAGGCCTTATGGTCTTATACTTATCTCTGGTCCGACTGGTTCCGGTAAATCCACTACTTTGTATTCAATGATGAATGAAGTTGATAGAGACCACAAAAACGTTCTTTCTTTGGAAGACCCAGTTGAATACAACATGGAGGGTATGAGCCAGTCTCAGGTGATGCCAGAAATCGGTTATACCTTTGCTTCAGGACTTCGTACTACTTTGCGTCAGGACCCTGACATCATAATGGTGGGTGAGATTCGAGATAAAGAAACTGCTCAATTGGCTATCCAGGCTGCTCTTACTGGTCACTTGGTATTTTCTACTATCCACACCAACAATGCTATTGGCGTGATCCCGCGCCTTATTGATATGGGCGTAGATCCTTACCTTATTGCTCCGACTTTGATTTTGGCTATTGCTCAGAGACTCGCCAGATCGTTTTACCCGGGTGCCGGCAAACCAATCCCAGTTGATGCCAGTATGAAAATGATGTTTGACAAGCAACTTTCTGATTTACCCGAAGTCTATAAAAAAGAAATTCCATTTGGTAAAGAAGTTTACGAGATCGCTCCGGTACCTGATTGCCCAAGTGGTATAAAAGGCCGTGTAGCTATTATGGAAGTGCTCGAAATGAACAAAGAACTGGAAAGTATTATTCTTAAAAATGCGACTGAACAGGAAATTTGGAAATATGCTAGGACCAATGGTATGCTTACTATGAAAGATGATGCTTTGGTGAAAGCTTTCAACAAAGTGATTCCTTATGAAGAATATAATAGTTTTTAATAAATAATTATAATAATATGACTGAAGAAGAAAAAAAATATAAAATAATGTTGATTGATGACGATGATTTTTTGGTCAATATGTATGCGACCAAGTTTAGTGGTAGTGATGTGGCAGTGGAAGCTTACAAGTCAGCAGGAGCTTTGATTGAAAAATTGCAAGCGGGAGCCAAAACAGATCTTATTCTTTTGGATATTGTGATGCCTGGTATGACAGGTCTAGAAGCTCTCAAGCAGATCCGTCAAGACAAATTGGCTGAAGGTACGCCTGTAGTGATGCTTACCAACCAAAGTGATGAAAAAGATATTACCGAAGCCAAGCAATATGGTATTTCTGGTTATATCGTCAAATCAGCCGCTACACCATCGGAAGTAGTGAGTGAAATTATTAAAATTATTGAAGATTCTCGAAAATAAAATGGATCCCGTTAGAAATAACAAAAAATATTATGCTTACAAAAATTAAAAATATTATTAACAAACAAATTAATTTCTAACGGGATGGAAGATTTAGATACACTCATAGAACTTGTAATTAAAGAAGGTGCTTCGGACTTGCATCTTTCTGAAGATAGGATTCCTTACATCAGGATTGCCAGCCAGTTGGTGCCTCTTACCAAATATTCAAAATCGACCAAAGCGGATATGGAGGATATTTTAAAGAAAACTCTTTCTGATTTGAAACAAAATACTTTCGAGACTTCTCAAAGCGCCGATTTTGCTTATGCTCACAAAGGGGAGAGGTTTAGGGCTCATGTGTTTTTGGAACAACGCAAGATATGTCTGACTTTAAGGCATATTGCTAAAAATATACCTACCATTGAAGAATTAAATCTTCCGGAAAGTTTGAATAATTTTGCCAGATTAAAATCGGGATTCTTTTTGGTAGTTGGCCCGACTGGTCACGGCAAATCGACTACTTTAGCTTCTCTTGTTCAGACTATAAATGAAGAAAGGTTAGAAAACATAATTACCATTGAAGACCCGATAGAATATCAATTTGATTCCAAAAAATCTATTATTTTCCAAAGGGAAGTTGGTATGGACACACCGAGTTTTGCAGTGGCTCTCCGAGATGCTTTCAGGGCTGATATCAATGTGCTTATGGTAGGGGAGATGAGGGATGCCGAGACTATGTCTGCCGCCGTATCTGCTGCCGAGACCGGTCACTTGGTATTTTCTACTTTGCACACCAACAATGCGGCTCAAACTGTCGATCGTATCATAGACTCATTTGATGCTACTCAACAAAATCAGATTCGTATCCAACTCGCGGCTTCACTTTCCGGCATCTTTTCCCAAAGACTTATCCCTAAAATATCAGGCGGTCTTACTCCGGCTTATGAACTTTTGATAAACAACACTGCTGTTTCCAATCTTATCCGCGACAAACGTACTCACGAATTAAACACCATTATCGAAACCAGTTCTGGAGATGGTATGATTGATTTCAACAGATGTTTGGTTGAAAAGGTAAATAAAGGCGAAATCAGTATTGAAAATGCTTATCTTTATTCCACCAATCCAAGGTCTCTGGAAAAAATGTTATAACCATGCTTTTTACATATAAAACCATAAACAAAGAAGGCAGAAGGGAAGAAGGAGAAGTAGAAGCTTTCAGTATGGATGCCGCCATTGTTAACTTACAAAAAAGGGGACTGGTAGTTTCTTCGGTCAAACCTAAACAAGAAGATGATGGTGATATTTTAAAAAAGATACCGTTTTTTAATAAAGTCAGCAACAAAGATATCGTCATCCTTTCTAGACAGATGTCGACTCTCTTTGAAGCGCAAGTTTCTGCTCTCAAAATTTTCAAACTTATCGGTACCGAAGCGGAAAATCCGACTTTAAGGAAATGTCTTCTTGAAGTGGTAGATGATTTGCAAGGTGGAGCTTTTATTTCAGCCGCTCTTTCTAAACATCCCAAAATATTTTCCAATTTTTATGTCAATATGGTTAAAGCTGGAGAAGAGTCTGGACACATAGATCAAACTTTTGCTTATCTGGCTGATTATATGGATCGTACTTATGAAGTAACCTCCAAGGCCAAAAACGCCCTTATCTATCCGGCTTTCGTTATCTTTACTTTTATTTCTGTTATGGTGCTTATGTTTACTGTCATCGTGCCGAAAATCGGAGTGATAATCAAAGAATCCGGCCAGGAAATCCCTCTTTATACCAAAATAGTTTTTTGGGTATCTGATTTGTTTGTCAATAACTGGATAATGATGCTTATTGGGCTAGCTGGTTTGGTTGCCGGTTTTATTTGGTATTCGAGGACCGAAGAAGGTTCAAAATGGATTTCCAATGCTAGACTTTATATCCCTTTTGTTGGTGATCTTTATCGTAAACTTTATCTTTCTCGTTTTTCCGACAATATGAGTACCATGATTGTGTCCGGCATACCAATGCTCAAAGCGATTGAAGTCACTTCTTCAATCATAGAAAATCAAACATACAAAGGTATTTTGGATGATGCTTTGGTTAAAGTTAAAGCTGGGCAAGCCCTTTCAGCAGCTCTTGGAGATAGGAAAGAAATACCAAGTATATTGACTCAGATGGTAAAGGTGGGAGAAGAAACTGGAGAGTTGGGGACTATTCTCAAGACTATGTCCAAATTTTATCAAAGAGAAGTGATGAATGCTGTGGATACTTTGGTGGGTATGATAGAACCTATTATGATAGTGGCGCTCGGTATTGGTGTTGGTATTCTCCTTGCTTCCGTCCTTATGCCTATATACAATATAGCTGGTGGTGTTTCTTAATTAACTTTTTATAAAAATATAATAATATGAAAATAAATAAAGCAGAATTTTTAAAAGGCTTCACACTCATCGAACTTTTGGTGGTCATTGCTATTATAGGTATATTAGCTACTGTTGTATTAACCAGTCTTTCTCAATCTCAAGCTAAAGCTTATGATTCAAAGATAACTCAACAACTCAATCAGTTTAGAACAGCAGCACAGATTTATTTTTCATCTAATAGTGGTTATGGGGATGCAAGTAGTTGTGGAGAAGGTATGTTTAATAACTTTGATGCTTCAAATGGTAGTCCAGGCGCAACTATAGCAGCTGGGGTATTACCTGATTTTTCTGATTTAACATGTAATTCAACTTCTAGAGCTTATGCTGTTAAAGCTACGCTTTATTCTGATACCGAGTATTGGTGTGTAGACAACACAGGAGCTTCTGAGAAACTTACAGGAACACCTGATCCTGATAGTACTATTTGTCCATAAAATTAGGGTTATCCACATATTTTTTACCAAAAAAGCGTGTTATTACATATAATATTATTAAAGCTTGAGGGACAAATTAAAGAAGGTCGATTGTAATCAAGCTTCTCTCTCGAGAGAGAAATTAGTTAATTTCAATTAAAAATTATGTTTAAAAATAAAAAAGGTTTTACACTCATCGAACTCTTAGTGGTTATCGCAATTATTGGTATCTTGTCTTCAGTCGTTTTGGCATCACTTAACTCAGCTAGAGGTAAGGGTAATGATGCAAAAACAAAAGCTACATTGGCTGGAGCCAGAGCTGCTGCTGAAATCTTCTATGATACAAATCAGAATTATCTAGGTTTGTGTGCTACTGCACTTGCACCTTTCGCTACTTATTTAGCTGGTGCAAGTTATCCTGGTGCTGCTGCTCCTACATGTAATAGCACACCTGTTACAGGTGCTGCTTATGCTATGTCAGCATTACTTGTTGGAGAAGGAGGTACTAACTCATGGTGTGTTGATAGTGTTGGGCACTCAAATCACTTGAACGCTGTTCTTCCTGCTGCTACTTATGCATGTCCAGCATCGTAATTCTTCTGTAAGTTTGTTTATCAAAAGCGCCCCAAGTGGGGCGCTTTTGTGTTATTAACAGATTTGTATTTTTTTTAAAAAAGTATGTAGTAAAATTGTGTTATGAAAAATAAAAAAGGTTTTACACTTATCGAACTCTTGGTAGTCATTGCTATTATCGGAACTCTTTCCTCTATTGTTTTAGCTTCCTTGAATAATGCTAGAGGCAAAGGTAATGATGCAAAAACAAAAGCTACGTTAAATGGAGCCAGAGCTGCTGCCGAGATCTTCTTTTCTACAAATCAGAATTATCTAGGTTTGTGTGCTACTGCACTTGCACCTTTCGCTACTTATTTAGCTGGTGCAAGTTATCCTGGTGCTGCTGCTCCTACATGTAATAGCACACCTGTTACAGGTGCTGCTTATGCTATGTCAGCATTACTTGTTGGAGAAGGAGGTACTAACTCATGGTGTGTTGATAGTGTTGGGCACTCAAATCACTTGAACGCTGTTCTTCCTGCTGCTACTTATGCATGTCCAGCATCGTAATTCTTCTGTAAGTTTGTTTATTTAATATTTTTCTTGATTTCTCATAACTTTATACGAAGTATATAGCGAAGTTTGGATGTTTTTGGGGTATAATGTAGTGGATGCAATATTTTTTCTTAATTTTTATATTCTTTTTTGGCACGGTTTGGGGGGTTGTATGATAAAAATTATCCACATAGCAAATTGCATTTCTATAAGATGTTTTTTATACTAAAGGTACCCAAATATGGGTACTTGCGGAGACAAAATCATAATTTTATGGAGAAAGACTATATATTAGACCTGATGAGATCAAAAAAAACAGTCTTTACTTTTAAAGACCTGGTTTTGATTTGGAGTGAATCTGATGTGAATTTTATAAAAAAGAAAATTCATCGCTATGTAAAAGCGGGCAAAATTAATTCTATACGCAAAGGTGTTTATTCTAAGGACAAAGATTATGATAAATATGAACTTGCCACAAAAATTTATACTCCTTCTTATATAAGTTTAGAAACAGTTTTTGGATCAGCTGGGATGACTTTTCAGTATTATAAAAGTATTTTTGTTATGTCATATATGACAAAAGAAATTGAATGTGATGGGCAAAAGTATTCTTATAATAAAATAAAAGACAGTATTCTTACCAGTCAAGCGGGTATAGAATCAAGAGAAAATTATAATATTGCCTCGCCCGAAAGAGCTTTTTTGGATGTTATTTATCTGCATAAGGATTATTATTTTGATAATTTAAATAGTTTGGATTGGGAAAAAGTAAATGAAATTTTACCTATTTATGGCGGTAATAAACGAATGGCTAAAATAGTTAAGATGTATCAAAAATTAAAAAATAATAAATTATGACCCTTGATAACACAAAACATCAAAATATACTTGTGAAAATCCTTAAGGATATTTATAATGATACCGCAATTAGTCCTATTTTGGGTTTTAAGGGTGGAACGGCTGCTATGTTGTTTTATGAACTTGATCGCTTTTCGGTTGATTTGGATTTTGATTTACTTGATTCTGAAAAAGAGGATTTTGTATTTGAACATGTCAAATTAATTTTAGAAAAATATGGCAAATTAAAAGAAGCAAGAAAAAAAAGATTTAATCTTTTTTATATTCTTTCATATGACAAAAAAGACGTAAATGCTCAAAATGTTAAAGTAGAAATAAATCGCCGAGAATTTGGTTCAAGATATGAAATAAGATCATCTTTTGGTATTTCAATGCAGGTAATGATAAGAGAAGATATGGCTGCTCATAAACTTTGTGCTATGTATGAACGAATAAGGAAAACCAATAGAGATATATTTGATGTGCAATTTTTCCTGTCTCATGATTGGCCGGTTAATAAAAAAATTGTAGAAGAACGTATGCTAATGCCGTATAAAGAATTTTTGGGAAAAACTATTGAAATTATGGAAAAATTTGATGATTTGGATATTCTTAATGGTATGGGAGAACTTCTGACCGATAAACAAAAATCATGGGTGAAAGCAAGATTAAAGTTTGAAACCATATTTTCACTCAGGTTGGCTTTAGAAAATGAAAAATAAATCTGTATAAAATACAAATGCAATATTTTTTTCTAGTTTTAATATTTTTTATCGGTACAGCTTTGGGGAGTTTTATTTCGGTTATTGCCAACCGCTATAATACGGGCTTGTCTTTCATGAAAGGCCGTTCAGTTTGTTTTTCTTGCAACACCGAACTTAAAAACAAAGACTTGTTTCCTATTTTTTCTTTTCTTTTTTTGAAAGGAAAATGCAGGTATTGTGGGTCAAAAATCCCAAAAGAGACTTTCATAACAGAGATTTTGATGGGAGTTTTGACAGTTGTAGCTTTTTTAAAATTTGGGTTATTTTTAAATTTTGTTTTGGTCACAGCAATTTTTGGGGTTATTCTCTTAATATCTATTTATGATATCAAACACTTTATTATTCCTGATTCTTTTCTAATTTCTCTTTTTGTTCTGTCTCTTATTCATAATTCATACTTCATAATTCTTAATTCTCTTCCTTTTACCTCGTACCTCTTGTCTCTTGCTTCGGGTATTGTTCTCACCATACCATTTCTCCTTATCTTCATAATCTCCAAAGGCACTTGGTTTGGCTTTGGTGATGTAAAATATATTTTGGTTTTGGGTTTTCTTTTGGGGTTTAGTGTTGGTCTTTCGGCCATCGTCTTATCTTTTTGGATAGGGGCAGTCGTTTCGCTCACAATGTTAATTGCAAAAAAAATTGCCCACCGAATAAATTTGCCTCTACTGCGAAATAATCTTACAATTAAGTCTGAGATTCCATTTGGGCCATTCCTTTCTCTGGGGATAATAATAAGTTTTTGTTTGAACTTGGATCTTTTTCATGTCAATGAATTATTTTTCTAAAAATATTAGCAAAGGCTTGCCCCGCGAAGCGAAGCGAAGTGGGGGTTTTACTCTTACTGAACTCATCGTGGTGATGGCTATATCTAGTATAATTTTGACGTCTATTGTTATACAACAAAATAGTTGGAACAGTGCTTTAGCTGTCAAAACTCAAGCTTATGATTTGGCTTTGATGATTCGTCAAGCTCAGATTTATAGTTTAGGAGTGAGGGAAGATATCGGAGGTAGTGGTGATAAATTTAGTACTGGTTATGGAGTGTATTTGGATAGTTTAACCACTAACAGTTATATATATTTTGCAGATAGGAGTAATAATAAACAATATGACACAGGAGAAGGAACTGAAACCAAATCTCTTACAAGAGGAGTGACTATAGAAAAAATTTGTGGGGTAAGAGCTAATAATGTTCCTAACACTAGATGTTCAGACGAGAGCGGAGGAAACATTCCAAAGACGGTAGATATAGTTTTTTTAAGACCAGATCCTAAGGCCAATATAACTTTTAGGGATAGTGACGGAAGTGTTTTAGTTGGTGGTAATGAGCTTATTTCACCCTTGACCATATATCTCAAATCATCTGATAATAAAAAAGTACTAATAACAGCAGAGTCTAGCGGGCAAATTTCAATACAATCAATATAATGATTTTTAATTTTAAAATAAAAAATAATAAAGGGTTTACCCACACACCAAAATCTTTGGTGTCCGGGTTTACATTGGTGGAAATGCTTGTAGCTGTGGCTATGTTTACTTTGATTGCAGTTTTTGCTCTTGGTTCGGTGCTTAGTATTTTTGATGCCAACAAAAAAGCTCAAGCATCCAAAACTGTGGTAGACAACCTTAACCTCAGTATTGAAAATATGGCTAGGACGATTCGTTTCGGAGATCATTATTGGTGTGGGACATCATCTGTTCCGGATAGTGTTTATGCTTGTCCTTCTGGTGCAAATCATTTATCTGTTAAAGACAAGGGAGGTGATAAAATAACTTATGGTTTAGGGGAAAATGCTATTCAAATATCGATTAATGGCGGGACCCCTACCAATATTACATCTTCAGATACAACTATAGATTATTTGCATTTTTATGTTTTTAATTCATGGCTTGGTTCTGCTGATAACGCTCAGCCTTATATTAAAGCTGTCATCAAAGGCCATGTGGGCACCAAATCAACCGAGAGGACTGACTTTTCCATAGAAACCTTAATATCTCAAAGAGCATTAGATTTATGATTTTTACAAAATTAAAAAAAATTAAAGGTTTTACCCCCACACCAAAAAATTTTGGTGTGAGCTTGCAAAGCAAGCGGGGGTTTACAATTCTTGAAAGCATCGTGGCTATCGCTGTGCTTTCTCTTTCTATATCGGGAGCTTTTTCTGCAGTACAACAAAGTCTTTCCCAAACTACTATAGCTAAAGATGAAGTCAAAGCTTTTTATTTGGCTCAAGAGGCAGTAGAAATGATTAGAAATATAAGAGACACTAATCAAATCGTTAAAATAAATAGTGACAATACAAGAGATTGGCTTAGTGGTATTACTTCTGCTTGTCCTTTCGGGAGAGTGTGTTCTGTGAGTGCTGGTACTTCTGGTTTTACAATTACTGATTGTGGGGCTTCTTTTGATAATAATAGTTGTCCTGTTTTAAACCAAGACACAACAACATTTGTCTATAACCATGATGCTGTTTCTGCTTCTAATGTAGCCACTAATTTCAAAAGAGAAATACAGTTTGAATCAATAAATCCAGATGAAATATCCATTACAGTGAGGATTACTTGGAGCAAAGGTCTTATAGATAATAAGTTTGAAGTTAAAACTCTTTTATTAAATTGGATATGATGAAAAATAAAGGTATGACATTGTTTATAGCGGTGGTGGTGATGAGTATTTTACTCTTCATAAGTTTTGCCGTAGTCAACATTGCCATCAAAAGTAATCTTTTTGCCGGTTCCGGCCGAGATTCTCAATACGCTTTTTATGCCGCTGATGCCGGGCTTGAATGTGCTTTTTATTGGGATTCTCAATTTGATGCTTTTGCAACTTCTACTTCTGGTTCTCCTATAAATTGTGGGGGTTCAATTATGACTAATAATGATAATATTTCTGGTACTACCTCAGTTGCTACATTGATTGGTGGTGGTACTGATGCGGATCAAACTAGTAAATTTGGTTTTGTTTTGAATCAAGGATCTAATCCGACCAATTGCGCTATTGTGACGGTAACCAAATATTATGTTGATACAACTGGTGATGGTAATCTTGATGCTCCTCTTATGACAAAAATAAAATCTCGCGGTTATAACACTTGCGACCTTACACATCCTCGGAGGGTAGAAAGAGGTATTGAAGTGACATATTAATTTTTCCTCCCCCTCTTAATATAAGAGGGGGCTAGGGGGTGATATAAAAAAGTGCTAGTATTTTAGGCATGAAAGTATCAGATGAAATAAAAAACAGGGTAGAAAACTTGCGAAAAACTATTGAAAAACATAGTTATTTATATTATGTCAAAGACTCACCAGAAATAAGTGATACGGCTTATGATTCGCTGTTTGAAGAATTGCGTAAGTTGGAGGAAGAGTTTCCTGAACTTAAAACCGATACTAGTCCAACAGAGCGGGTAGGAGGTGAACCTATCAAGGAATTTAAAAAAGTCCGTCACGCTGTAGCCCAATGGTCTTTCAATGATGCTTTTTCTGAAGAGGATATGTTTGATTTTGATAAGAGGGTTAAGAAGTTTCTCAAGGTCGAACCTTCAAAAAGTTTCCAAGGTTCGGCCTTGGATGATGTGGAGTATACATGTGAACTCAAAATAGATGGACTGAAAGTGGTTTTTGAATATGCACAAGGGCATCTTGTGCGGGCAGCGACGAGAGGTGATGGAGTGACCGGTGAAGATGTCACTAATAATATTAAAACGATAAGGTCCGTACCGCTTAAACTTCTGGAACCGTTTGATATTATCGTTGAGGGGGAAGTTTGGCTTGGTAAAAAAAGTTTTGAAAAAATAAATGAAGAGAGAAAGAAAAATGGTGAAGCCCTTTTTGCCAATCCTCGCAATGCCGCTGCTGGTACACTGCGCCAGCTAGATCCGAAAATTGTGGCTGAGAGGAAATTAGATGTTTTCATTTATGACATGTCCGCCGTAGCTTCAGCGAAGGAGGATATTGCTCCACAAACCCAAAAAGAAGAGCTGGAATATTTGCAAAAAGTGGGTTTCAAAGTGAATAAAAATTTTAAACTATGCCAAAATATTGATGAAGTGATTAGGTTTTGGAAATCTTGGCAGGATAAAAAAGAAAAAGAAGATTATTTGATTGATGGGGTAGTAGTCAAAGTCAACGATGCCGAATATCAAAAGGCTTTAGGCTTCACAGGTAAGGCACCGCGTTTTGCTATCGCTTTCAAATTTAAAGCCGAACAAGTGACGACAGTGGTAGAAGATATTGTTTTGCAAGTCGGCCGTACTGGTGTACTTACTCCAGTAGCACATTTGCGTCCGGTGCTAGTGGCTGGCTCTACTGTTTCGCGAGCGACTTTGCATAATCAAGACGAAATTAATCGTCTTGATGTAAGAATTGGAGACACAGTGATACTTCAAAAAGCAGGAGATGTCATTCCGGATATTGTTTCGGTGTTGAAAGATTTGCGCACTGGTAAAGAAAGGGAATTCGTTTGGCCAAAATTTGTGGCGGATTGCGGTGGTAAAGGTGAGATAGAACGCATCTCCGGCCAAGTGGCTTGGAAATGTAAAAGCAAAGATTCTTTCATTCAAAAAAGGCGTCGACTGTATTACTTTGTATCAAAAAGTGCCTTTGATATTGAGGGTTTAGGACCAAAAGTGATAGATGCGCTTTTGAATGCCAATCTTATTTCTACTTATGATGATATTTTTACTTTAAAAAAAGGTGATTTGCTCTCACTGCCACGCTTTGCTGAAAAATCAGTCGATAATTTGCTCGCTTCAATTGAAAAAGCTAAAAATGTTTCTTTACCAAGACTTATCATTGCTCTTTCAATACCGAATGTTGGGGAAGAGACAGCATATTTACTTTCAAATGAATTTGAAAGTATTGAAAGATTGAAAGAAGCAAAGATGGAAAGATTGGAAAAAATAGAAGGTGTCGGGCCGATAGTAGCGCAGTCTATAATAGATTGGTTTGCGGATAAAGAAAATCAAAAAGTTTTAGAAAAATTGTTGCACTATATTAAAATCGAGAGTTCTTTCTCTAAGCTTCCAGCTTCAAGCTCTAAGCTTTCTAACAAAACTTTTGTACTAACTGGGACTTTGGAAACAATGAGTCGCGATGAAGCCAAAGAAAAAATCAGAGCACTGGGGGGCAATGTTTCCAGTTCCGTATCAAAAGAAACTGATTATGTGGTTTTTGGTGAAAATCCGGGTAGTAAATATGATAATGCTGTGAAATTGGGAGTGAAAATTTTAAATGAAAAAGAATTTAAAAACCTTTTAAAAACTTAAAAAAGTGTTATTATTCAACCATGATTTCTAAAGAAGAAATAAAAAAATTGGCCGATTTGGCTAGGATAGATATTGAAGAAAAGGAAGCTGAAAGTCTAAGTGGTGAAATGGACGCTATTTTGGAATATGTGAAGATGGTAAACGAATTTCAGGTTGAAGAACCCTCTCCTAATCTAGGAAAGGGCGACGCGTTAGCGCGGGGTGAGGTTGTCAACGTTTTGAGAGAAGACCAAGATCCGACAAATTCAGAAACTTACAGTAAAGAACTGATTGCCGAATTTCCAAAAAGTGATAAGAATTATTTAAAAGTTAAAAAAATACTGTAATGGATTTAAATAATCTCACAATCAAAAAAGCGCGTGAACTTTTGGATAAGAAAGAAATTTCTGCCAAAGAGCTTGCTGAAAACTATTTAAAAAATGTTAAAGATAAAAACCAAGACCTCAATGTTTATTTAGAAGTTTATGATGATGTTTTGAAACAAGCAGAAGTAGCCCAAAAAATAATTAATGACGGCAAAGCTGGTGCTTTGACCGGCATTCCGTTTGCTATCAAAGACAATATTTTAATCAAAGGCCGTAAGGCTAGCGCCGCTTCCAAAATACTTGAAAATTACACTGCTACTTACACTGCTACCGCTGCTCAAAAACTTATTGATCAGGGGGTGGTATTTTTGGGTAGGGCTAATATGGACGAATTCGCTATGGGTGGTTCTACTGAAAATTCTGCTTTTGGAGTGACCAAAAACCCTCTAGATACCTCTAGAGTGGCTGGGGGTTCTTCTGGCGGCTCTAGCGCCGCAGTGGCCTCTAATATGGCTCTAGGGGCTCTAGGCTCGGATACTGGCGGTTCTGTCAGGGAACCGGCATCTTTCTGCGGAATGGTGGGGCTTAAGCCTACCTATGGCTTTGTATCGCGTTTTGGCCTTATGGCTATGGGTTCTTCGTTGGATGTTATCGGGCCAATTACCAAGACGGTGACTGATGCCGAAATTATTTTTAATGCTATCAAAGGGAAAGATAAAATGGATAGTACAAGTATAGATGTAAACCCCACTTCGCAAAAGCTTCGCGGGGCTAAAGTTGGTGTGCCTTATCATATTTTAGAACAAGATGGAATATCAGATGATGTCAGGAAAAATTTTGATGAGTCAATAAAAAAAATGGAAAGTTTGGGTTTTGAAATTGTAGATATAAAACTACCAAACATAGATAAATCTCTGGCTATTTATTACATCATTATGCCGGCTGAAGTTTCTTCAAATATGTCTAGATATGATGGTATAAAATACGGGCTTAGTGCAAATGGTGATAATCTTTTGGAAGTTTACAAAAAAAGCAGAGGTGAAGGTTTTGGTCGTGAAGTGCGACGCAGAATTATTTTGGGTACCTATGTTCTTTCTTCTGGATATTATGATGCTTATTATGGCAAAGCTATGTTTGCCAGAAAAATAATTCGTGAGGAATTTGAACAAGCTTTTAAAGAAGTAGATGCTATCCTCACACCGACTACTCCAGCTCCAGCTTGGAAAATAGGGGAGAAGACTACGCCACTCCAAAATTATCTGGCTGATATTTTTACTGTGACTGCCAACATCACCGGTGTCCCAGCTATATCTTTACCGTCAGGATTTTCCAGAGTGGATGGCAAAGATTTACCTCTTGGCGTACAATTAATGGCGTCACATGGACACGAAAATATTTTGTTTGAGATTGGTAAGAAATTTTTAAATGAGTAGTCATGGCAGATAAAAAAATAGAAAAACCATCTGGTTGGAATTTTGACCCGATTGAAGGCATTATTGTGCTGATTTTTCTCGCTGCTCTTTTGGGAATGGGCATACCAGCCATATTGAAATATTTTACTTCCGGTGAACTTTCTTTTTATGGTTTTAAACTTTCCGGAATTGTTGGATTTTTTGAATCCAGTGCTTGGTTTTGGCGGGCATTGGGATTTATCATAGCTGGTGTTGCGGCTGTGGGTACTTTTATATATACCAAAAAAGGTGATGCTGTTGTGCGCGAAGAAAAAGCCAAAGTTTATCTCGATACTAATTTTGAAAAAGTTAATGTCGGGATTTATCCTCAAAAATCTATGCAAAATCCTTTGACAGGGAAGTGGGAAAAAATACTCAAACTTTCCGAATCCGAAAATCCTTCCGATTGGCGTCTCGCTATCATAGAAGCTGACATCATGCTTGATGATCTTTTAGCCAAACTTCAACTGCCAGGAGACACTATAGGTGATAAACTGAAAGCGGTGGAGTCAAGCGACTTTACGACTATCGAGAGCGCTTGGGAAGCTCACAAAGCGCGTAATAACATTGCTCATGAGGGTAATGATTTCCTTTTAAATCAACGCGAAACCCGCCGCATCATCTCTCTTTTTGAGGCGGTTTTCAAAGAATTTTCTATTATTTAAACAAGTCACATTCGTGTTGCGGAGTTTGGATTTGCACCAAAATTTCAAGGTTATGCTTACCACTATGTTTTTCAACATCTCCGCTTGGCGGAGTTTGGGGTCTGGACTATACCATCTTCCAAATTAAAAACTTGGAATTTCGCCATCTAGTCTCTACACATTTATCAGTTGAATTTAAAAAATTAAACTGAATTTAGCTCGGAATTGTCTTTCTGTTGATGAAACAGAGAGGAGTTCTCCGAATTTGGCAAATTTGCAATGATTGATTACTCAACCATGGGCCCACCATTATTGAGCCTCGCGAGTTACTATTACTCTACCCCGCAATAAAGTTATTGTAACTAAATACTTAAATTATTGCAATGTATCAAGTTATAAACAGTTATTAATATTATTGCACAGTCTATTATGTTATAATAACCTTGTGCACAATATAGATATAAAAAGAGAAGCTAAAAAATTGCGTATTAAAGGTGGTACCGTAAGAGATATTGCCAAAAAACTAGGTATCAGTTTTTCTACTATTAGTTTTTGGTGTCGAGATATAAAACTATCTGAAGCAATGATTAAAAAAATGAAATTTAATAAACAAGAGAAATCTGTAAAAGGTTTGCTCAAATATTCCGAAATAAAAAGAAATCAAAGGATAAAAAATACTTTTGATCAAAAACAAATTGGTGCACAAACAGTTTCTAAACTTTCTGATAGAGATGTTCTAATGATTGGGCTAGGTCTATATTGGGGTGAAGGATATAAAGAAAGTAATGATGAAATGGGTTTTACAAACAGCAATCCTCAAATGGTCAAATTTTATCTGAAGTGGTTAAAACAAAATAATATAAAAAAAGAAGACCTTATTTTTCGCTTGTCTATAAATGAAGTTTTTATAAATCAAGAGAAAAAAATTAAAAATTTTTGGATAAAATATTTAAATATACAAGAAAATCAATTTTCTAAAACAACTTTTATAAAAACGAAGCTTAAAAAAGCTAACATGAGGAATCTCACTACTTACAAAGGTATTTTAAGAGTTAAAGTTAGGAGGGGATTGTCTCTAAAAAATAAGGTTTTGGGAGCTATAGAATATATAGCAAATCAATAAAAAATATGATAAATTGAGCGTATTGTCGGCGTAGCTCAGTCGGTTAGAGCGTGGGACTCATAAGCCCAAGGTCAGTGGTTCGATTCCACTCGCCGACACAAAATAAGCATTATTTTGTTAGGTGGACAAAGCAAACTGCTTTGCTTTGTGTAGTGGAATCGAAAGACGGAGGCATACCGAACGAAGTGAGGTAGCCGAGTCGGGGTAGCGAAAAATTGCGAAGCAATTTATTTGTGACCGATTCCACTCGCCGACACCCCGAAAAACTCGCTTTGCTCGTCACGGGGCAGGCCACTTCTATAGTCCGCTCAAACTATCTAGTGTACTGGTGTAATTGCTGATAAAAGAGGGGATGACGAACATCATAGCAATAAGTGGCAAGACGATGACCGCCACCGTGATGATGCCTGTCCACATGAGAATCTTCCTAGTTTTTTCAACCGAAGCGTAAATATCGTCTATTTTCTTCTCCAGCCCCGCCATTTTATTTTGTGTTTCTTGATCCATTTTAAAAATTAGGTAATTAATATTCTAATTGTAACATTAAAGAAAAGCAGTGGAAATGTTAGAAGAAATATGGTAAATTTCTCCTGTTGCAATAGGCAACAATGCGGTCGTAGCTCAGCTGGTTAGAGCGCTCCCCTGTCACGGGAGAGGTCGTGGGTTCAAATCCCATCGTCCGCGCATTGGAAAATAGAGCTAATAATATAGCTCTATTTTCGTATACTGATGGGATTTTAGAATTGTGGTATAATTTTTATTATTATAAATAATATAAAAATATGGATGAAAATTTAACACCAATAACTCCACCTGTTCTTCAAGAACCGAAGGGGAACAATCTTTTGATTATTGTTCTTCTTTCAACATTAATACTCGTCATTATTACTGTGGCTGGATATTTTTTTCTCAATAAAAATTCAAGCGTTTCTTCAGAAAATATTCAGAGTCAGAATACGAGTTTGCCCAATGTTCTAAAAAATATAATACCGGAATATGTTTTTAGCATCACTTATCCAAAAACTTTAACAGATGTTAAATTATCTCATAATTCCATTAGTTTGAAGTCCCCTTGGGGTTTAGAGAAAAGTTTTAAAGGTAATGCCGATAGTTTGGGTCAATATGTTTTTACTAATGGCATAAAAATGACCGTAACTTTAAACAAAATTAATCCTCAAGATGAACTAAAACAAATGAATCTTTCTGCAGATGAACAAAAACAATACGATTCACTTTTTCAATTCATAGATTCCAAAATTGGTTCAAATTATTCTAGCTATGAATATCTGAAATTTTTAGAGGAAACCACTCAACAAACGGTGGATGAAGCTACAACACAACAAGATAAAGACGGGTATGCAAAAGTTCTTGTAATTAAAAATACATTACTCATTCCTTCTTCTCAAGACACTGTATATCAGTTTACAAACCAAAATGGGAAAGGATTTGTGTACATAAAAACAAACGCTGATATTCCAAGTTCATTAGATTTTTGGAATCAAAATGGTTGGAGGTACACGTTTATGTTTCCAGCAAATCAAAATATATCCAAGGATGATATTGATGCTCTTATAAAATCAATAAAAAGTCTTTAATAATTTTTTATTATTTCATTTCTAACATCGTCCACTAGTCCGCGCAGATTAAGTTTTATCCACTAAATCGCTTAACCACAGCGATTTTTTGGTTCTAACTTGGTATAATTTTGGTATGAGATTCTCAATGTTAGAAAAATAATTTAATATCATGCTCAAAAAATTTTTATGGAAATGTGGGATGTGGGGTGGAATCGTAGGTGCTTTTGTTTGGTTATATGATTACGATTTTTTATTAAATGTCGGAGGTCCAGAAACTCCAATTAGTGATAGTATAATAAATTTTTTTGGAGTAAATTATACATCATTTATTTTTTTTCCATTATTATTTCTTGTTTTTGTTTTTGGTCTTTTAGGATTATTAATAGGGTTATTTTATAAAACTATCTTTAGTCCTAAAGAAGAAAATTCTAGTTCTAACATCGTCCACTAGGTTGCGCTGATGAAATTTTATCCACTAAATCGCTTAACCACAGCGATTTTTTGGTTCTAACCGTGGTATGATTTTGATATGGATGAAAATTTAGTACAACCCCCAATTTCACCTGTTATTCAAGAATCTCCTAAAAAGAGTACTCTTCTAATTGTTCTTGTTTCAGTCGCGATTTTGATTGGTGTTTTGGTTGCTGGGTATTTATGGTATCAAAGTAAACAGATTCTTATTTCTGTTGAAAGTAAAAATCAATCTGTCTCGACTTCTGCACCCATTGTTATTAATGATAAAGTAGAAAAAAATATTGGCAGGACAATGGATATCTATTATTCAATACCTTCATACCAGCTAACATTCCCCGGTACTGACGAATGGTCGGCTGGGTTTGTAGAAAGTCGTGATAAATCTGAAAGGTCAAAGAATGCAACATTTATTGCTCAAGCTTCTAGTACGAATCGTAATTTAGAACTTATAATAATGACCAACATGAAGGGGGAAATGTCCCCAAGATTTTCACCCCCATTTGCTAGTTGTATGAACGACAAGGAGATTTCTTATTTGGGAACAAAACTTGTATCAGAAATATCTTCTGAACCTGAAGACCAAGACTGTAGAACATTTGGTAAGATACATGCCCTGAGGATGGTAGCTTGTGTAGATGAAAATCAAAAAGTTTCTGAACCTAAAACTGTCAAGGGTTATTCTGAATTGTATTTTGATTGTGGAGAGAATATAAATCTTTTTTCATTCGATTTACTTTGTGAAGGAGATGATTTTGTAGGTATTAAAGGCAGGGAAGAATGTGCAACCATTTTCAATCAAATCATGGATAGCTTTAAAATCTTGAACGAATAATCTCAGTTCTAACATCGTCCTACAAGAGTACTTCTATTTTTCTAACTTATTATATTCGTAAGTAAAATAAGTCTTCCACTAGCCCGCGCAAAATTATTGTGAGTTTACAAATTGTCTGGTAATTGGACCGAAAAATCCTACAGACGGTTTGATATTGTTTTTCTTTTGAAATTCAATCAAGGCTTTCCTAGTCAATCCGCCGAAAAAATTGGTCTCTTGACCCGGTGAACCTAGGCCGGAAATAGTAAGGACAAAACCTTGGGAGTTTAAAAACCTTTGAAGCTCTTTTACATCATTATGAACGATTCTTATTTTTAAGTTTTTTTCAAATAAATATTTTTTGTTAACTGAAGTTATAGATTGAATCTTTTCTATATTTGAACCAAAAATTGATTTTAAATTTAATAGACGGCGGATAAAATTACTCCCCGGAGTATGAACAGGGGCACTGGCGGTAGTTATGTCTATCAGGACAGTTGAACCATCGGTAGTTTCAAAATATTCTCTATCTAAACTGGTTGAATTTATACTGAAAGTCAAAGCTCCTTCTGTGTCTGAACTACTGACCATATAAGAAGCTGACCAGCTGTTACTACCGATATTTGTAACAGTTACAGTGTTTGCTACCTCCATACCCCCAGAATAAATAGAAACAGTTGGAGTATTAATAGATCCACTAGATGTAAATGAAATAGTAACGGTATCTCCAGTATTCCCAACAGAGTTATTTGAATTATCAGATGAGGTATTTATATTGGTTAAAGTCTGAATAGGGCTAGTATTATCAATTGTAAAGTTACCAACCAAATTGAAGGCCACTCCAGCGTTTACTCCGTCATGAGTTAACCCTCTTAAACTATAATTGCCATTACTCAAACCAGTTGTATCAAGAGTGTATGTTGTCAAAGTAGTTGAAGCAGTAAGGATGGGTAAAATATCATTGCCATTAGAATCGACCAAGTAAAGGTCGTAAGTTATAGAATCGGCAATATTAGCATCGGTTGAAGTTGCCCAATTTACAAGTAGGTTTCCAGCATAGGTGCCTCCTATTGTCGGTGTTATAAAAGAACTTTGGTTTGGTGGCAAATTGGGTAAAATTCCAAAAGAAAAAATTTGAGCACTGGATACAGAGCCCGCAGTAGTGGTCGCTATAAGTCCGTCTGCTTTTTCTGACCTTCTTGCCATATGAGTATGAATATCAGGACATCCTGATTTGGGAGTAGTGGCCCAACCAATCTGATTTCCCAAAAACCATCCATTAGAATTATTACAAAGAGTTGATTCGTGATATTTTAGGTGCCAACCTCTATTAGTATTAGGGGAGTTGGCGTATAAAATGATCCAGAAATCATCATTTATATCTAAATTTTTACTACCGATTGTTCCATCACTATTTGTAGCTAAAGTAATTAAATAATGTCCTGAATTAGAATTGTGGATATGGTCTAAACCGGTGGAGCGATTTATTGATCCGACCAACTCTACATTTGCGCTATTGCGCCAATCAGAATTAAAAAAATTTGAATTATGACCTTTATTTACTAAATATACAAGTAAATCTGCAGAATTAACCACAGATAACGGAGTAGTATTCAGCTCTATCCAAAAACTCATATTATCAACCATAGTAAATAGATTGGTAAAATGTAATAAATGATATTGATTTCTTCTGATATCTATATTGGATGGGCTATTATTCCAAGAAGTTACGGAAGGAGCAAAAAATATTTGAGGGTAAATATAATCCGGGCGTATGAAAGTCTTTTTCCAAGTAATACCCGAATCAAAAGTCATATTGAAAGTAAGAATACTTGAAGCACAAGTGCCGTCTACATAATATTGCCAGCAATCATTTCCATCCCCGTTTACTCCTTTTAAAGTTAAACTAACTGGCTCATTCACATTATAATCAGCCACATCAGCGGTAATAGTGTAGGAAGAAAATAGTGAAATATCCAAATCAGGATTTATGTCTATGTTTGATACAGTAATAGCAGAGACTCTGTTAAAAAAAGCCAAAAAAAACAAACTCATCCAAAAAAATAAAAACCGATAATTCATCTTTTAATTCTAACACAGGTTATTTTAATTTTTTAACTCAAAATCTATATAAGACCTTAAATCTGGTTTATAAATATAGTCATTATGGCGTTTAATAGCAGTTCTAACATCGCACCACAGGAGTACTTCTATTTTTTTAAAATGTCTTCGATTCGTTTTGTTCTTTCGTCTATCTCGTGAATTTTTTGTTCTATTTTGTGGTCTTCTGACAACTCATTTTTTACTTCTTCTTCAGTTTTTTCTGCTATCTTTTTTTCTTGTCTTAAACCAGAAAGAATAATTTCATTTCCAATAAAACTCGTAACAAATAAACCCACCATAAGTAAAAGTGTAGCACCAACAGCAATAGATAATGGGCCATCCCACCAAGGTAATTGAGAACTGCTAGCACTAGTAACATTATCGACTATTGCAAAAAATGACATGAGATAATCTGCAGTATGCCAAATACCACGCCAAAAAATAATCACACCTGTACCACCAATAAAAGCATAAATAATTGGATAATGACTAAGCTTAACACGCGTTTTATCTTCAAATCTGTCACTTAAACTGTAAATTTTTCTAAAAATCATATACTATAATTATACATTTATTATACATTATGAAAAAGTTTAGGCAATTTGTTTCTACTGTTTTTTTGATTGGGCTTATCATTGCATCGGCTTACTTTTTGTATCAAGGTACTAGGAGTCCATGTGATAAAAAATTAGAATACAGCATTGGCCGATTTGATACTCAGTTTGGATTATCGAAAGAAGATTTCAAATCTTACATTATCCAATCTGGTTCAGTGTGGGAAAAAGTTTTGCACAAAAAACAATTTATTTATAATCCAAACGCTAGTTTCAAAATAAATTTGATTTACGATGAAAGACAATTGGAAACTATGCAAAAGCAAAAAACCGAATCGGGTCTTTCGGCAGTAGAAGATATTTTCAAAAAATTAGATTCGGAGTTTAATCGTTTTAAAAATCAATATAATCAAAAAGTTTCTTCATATGAGTCAGCTTTGGCTATTTATAAAAGCAGGAAGTCAGCTTATGATGCCGAAGTTGCCAGTTGGAACAGAAAAGGTAAGGGAGCGTCAGCGGACACTTATGCGTCTAAAAGTACGTTCCAGTCTTTGGAAGCGGAAAGGCAGTATCTTAATTCTGAAGCTCAAAATTTGAATAACGAAGCCTCCTCAATAAATACATTAACAAAAGAACTGAATGCTCTTTTGGCAGAGCGTAATACTAAAGCCGCTGAGTATAACAGAGTCGCGAAAGCTTACAATTCTAAATATAATGGGGGATTGGAATTTAATCAGGCTGAATATAAATCTGGCAACTCACTTGATCAAGCGGGGGAAATAAATGTTTATCAATTTGGTAATAAAGAAGATTTAGTATTAGCTCTTACTCATGAGCTCGGCCACGCTTTGGGCATGGATCATGTAGAAAATCCAAAATCGATAATGTATTTTCTTACCGGAGTTAACGCTGAGACTTCTCCAACTCCAACAGCTGAAGATTTGGCTGAATTGAATAAGGTATGCAAGATTAAATAATCTGATTTTTTCTCAGATTGCAAAAATAGCTTCGATGTAATAATATTTTTAGTGTTCCTCGTTCGCCGTTGTAGCTCAGTTGGTAGAGCACGTCATTGGTAATGACGAGGTCAGCAGTTCAATCCTGCTCAACGGCTCAGTTTCTGTTATAATTAACTAATGTTTAAATTTTTAAAAAATAATTTAGGTTATTTTTTGGCTTGGTTTTTGGCCATTTTACCTATTGTTATCTGGCTTTTCATAAAGCCACTCTCTGGTAGGTTTGTTTCTTCCGGGGATATTTTTCGCAGTTTGGGCCAAATAACAGGGCTTTTTGGTATGGCTTTATTTTCCGTGAATTTTATTTTGTCAGCACGTTTTAAATTTTTAGACAAAGTATTTAACGGGTTAAATAGAGTTTATGTCAAACATCATCTCATAGGAATATTTTCTTTTTGTCTTTTGCTTTTTCACCCTGTATTTTTAATTATTCAGTATCTTTTTATTTCTTTAGCTGCAGCTTTTGCGTTTATTTTGCCTAACAGTCTTTATGTTGATCTTGGCAAAATTGCTCTGACTATTTTTATTCTACTTATGGTTTTTACTTTTTATTGGAAACTTAAATATCAAAATTGGAAAAATACCCACAAATTTTTAGGTATTGTTTTGGTTCTCGGTATTTTCCATATGGTTTTTGTTACCAGTGATATTTCCAATAATGTTCTTTTGAAATATTATATGATCGGCCTTTCCGGTCTTGGCGTCATTTCTTATTTTTACGGGACAGTTTTGAAAATTTATAAAAAGAAAGAATATAAATATAAATTGGAAAAAGTGGTAAAAATAAATGATAGTGTAGTGGAGCTAACCCTGATTCCTTTATCGGAAAAAATAAAATTTTTAGCTGGCCAATTTGTTTTTTTGAGAATGGAGATTGATGGAATACTTTCCGAATCTCATCCGTTTTCCATCACTTCTCATCCGGGTAACGGGGATTTATCTTTGGGTATAAAAACGTTGGGAGACTATACTTCAATGGTTTATTTGTCGAAGCCGGGGGTGATTTGCAAGATTGAGGGTCCTTTTGGCGTCTTCTCTTTCGTGAAAGCAAAATCAAAAAAGCAAATCTGGATTGCTGGAGGCATAGGCATCACGCCATTTCTTAGTATGGCCAGACAAATTGGTACTGGTGGCAACGAGATGAACCAATATAAAGTGGATTTATTTTATTCCGTCAAAAATGAAAATGAAACAGCATTCAAGGATGAATTGAGCCAAATCTCAGCCAAAAACAACAACTTCAGATTTCATCAACATTTTTCTGACAAAGAAGGTTACATTTCAGCCGAATATGTATTCAATAAAAGCGGAGATATTTTGGAAGCAGACATCTTTTTGTGTGGACCGGCTGATTTTATGAAGAGTTTGAGAGATCAATTTATAAAGCTTGGTTTCAATAATAATAAAATTCATTCAGAAGAATTTAATTTTTAATTTTATGAAAAAACATTTAATAACAGCTTCTCTTTTCATTTTTTGGGTAGTCATTGTAGGTGTGTTTGTGGCTGGATTGATTGCTTCAAACAAAAGCAATCAAGCTATCACAAAAACAGGGGATACTGCCGGTCAAATAGGTTCTATTACTGGGGTCTCAGCTAATCTTACTGAGCTCTCTCTTACTCCCTCTGAACTTACCAAACATAATTCTGCAAGTAGTTGTTGGCTTTTAATTTCCGGGAAAATTTATGATGTGACTGCATATCTAAATAGTCATCCAGGAGGCGAAGCGGAAATATTAAAAACTTGTGGTACTGATGCGACAGTTATTTATGGTAATCGTGACAACACCGGCACTCATTCTTCTTCGGCCAATGCAATGCTGGCAGATTATTTTATCGGAAATTTAAATCAGGTTTTGAAAATTAGTTCTGATAAAAACACTACTTCAGTACAGACTAATACCACTACTCAAACCAAAACTGTACCAGTTCCTAAAACTACTCCTGTTGTTAAACCCACTGTCACTAACCCTGTGGTCACAACTCCTCAAGTTACCCAAACTACTCTCGCTCTCACATCTACCGAACTTACCAAACATAATTCCGCAAGTAGTTGTTGGCTTTTAATTTCCGGCAAGATTTATGATGTGACCAATTACATTAGACAGCATCCAGGTGGCGCTAACCAGATATTACCAACTTGTGGTACTGATGCTACAGCTGCTTATGCTAGTAGGGGAGGTACTGGCGCTCACTCTTCTTCTGCTAATGTAGATTTAACCGCTTATTATATTGGTGATTTAAATCAAAATGTTATAACCAATACTTCTACTACAAATTCTGCTGCACCTACTATAACAGCTCCAAATCCTGTTCTCCCTAATAACTCAAGAGGCGATGATGATGACGATGATTAATTTTGGAAAAATGCTATAAATATTATAGCGCCAATGTAGCTCACCTGGTAGAGCAACCCCTTCGTAAGGGGTAGGTAGTCGGTTCAAGTCCGACCATTGGCTCCAATTATTTATGGATAAACAAGAAATTGAACAAAAAATAAAGGAACTTGAAGAGGAAATGGTTCAGCCGGATTTTTGGAGTGATAAAGAAAAAGCTCAAGCGACTATCAAAGAAATTCAAAAGCTTAAAGATGAATTGGAAGGAGTAGGTCAATATGACAAGGGTGATGCGCTTATGACCATTTTTTCCGGTGCTGGGGGTGATGACTCTGAAGATTTTTCGGCGATGCTTTTACGGATGTATTTTAAATATTTTGAAAATAAAGGTTGGGGTTATGAAATATTGCACGAAAATCAAAATCCAAATGGCGGTTATCGGAATATTACAGTAGAGATAACCCATCCTTCGCATAAAGCTTCGGCGGGCAAAGAAGGACCTTACGGAGTTCTTAAGAGCGAGTCGGGAGTGCATAGGCTTGTTAGGATTTCTCCTTTTAATGCCAATGCCAAAAGACATACTAGTTTTAGTATGGTAGAAATTATTCCCAAATTTGAAAAACAAAATGAAAATGATATTGATATTAAAGATGATGATTTGAGAGTAGAACTTTCGCGCTCGTCTGGTCCCGGTGGTCAAAATGTAAATAAAAGGGAGACGGCGGTACGTATCGTACACATTCCCACCAACCTTTCTGCTCAGGCTGATGGTGAGAGAAGCCAAGCTCAAAACAAAGAAAAAGCTATGGCAATACTTAAGGGCAAAATTTACAAAGCTCTGGAAGAAAAAAGGATTTCCAAAGAAGAGGAAATGTATATCTCTAAAACTACCGAGATAGAATGGGGCAACCAAATCCGCTCTTACGTCCTCCACCCTTACAAAATGGTTAAAGACCATCGTACTGGCGCCGAAACCTCCGATGTTGAATCTGTCCTCTCTGATGGTAACCTCGATATCTTCATCGAAGCTGAAAAAAGTTTGTAAAAGTTAGCTGAAGAGTTATAATACAGACATGCCTATTGTCTTTGATAATGTTTCAAAAAAGTATAATAACGACTATGTCGCTTTAGACAAGGTTTCCTTTATTGTAAATCCAAACGAATTTGTTTCAATCGTTGGCCCATCAGGGGCTGGCAAGACCACTTTGCTCAAAATGCTCCTCGCGGAAGAAAAACCGACTGAGGGCAAAATTTTGTTGCATGATATTGATATTCACACTTTATCGGGCGAAGATATGAATTTCGTCAGGAGGAAAATTGGTGCTGTTTTTCAAGATTTCAGACTTTTGCCAAACAAAAATGTTTATGAAAACATCGCTTTTGCTATGGAGGCTGCTGGTCGCCCCGATGAAGAGATAGAGTCTGATGTTCCGCATGTCCTAGAACTTGTAGATTTGGGCAGTAAGATTTGGAACTTTCCAAGTGAGCTTTCTGGCGGGGAAAAACAGCGGGTGGCTATCGCCAGAGCAATAGTCAATCAACCTGATATAATAATTGCAGATGAGCCGACGGGCAACCTTGACCCGGTCAACACTTACGATATTGTGCAGATTTTCAAAAAAATAAATGACCTTGGTACGACCGTCGTCTTGACTACTCACAATAAAGGCGTGATAGATTCGATAGGCAGGCGAGTCATCACTATGCAAGATGGTAAAATAATCCGCGATGATCCGACAGGAAAATATATTTTATAAAAAATGGAAAAACAAGCATTCAAAACAAAATTTAAAAGAATATTCAAAGCGGGATTTTTCAATTTTTGGAGGAGCGGTTTCGTGTCACTCGCGTCAATTTTGGTAATGGTCATCACCCTCTCGGTTATCGGCTCGGTCATTTTCGTGAGTGCAGTACTCAATATCACCATGAACGAATTGCGCGACAAAGTTGATATCAATGTTTATTTTGTTACCAATGCCGCTGAAAGCGATATTTTAGCTTTACAAAAAAAGATACAGGCACTGCCCGAAGTAAATAATGTAGAATACACCAGCCGTGATCAAGCTTTGGCAAATTTTAAACTGAAGCACGAAAATGAACAGACTGTTTTGCAGGCACTTGAAGAATTAGGAGACAATCCGCTCGGAGCCTCACTCAATATCAAAGCCAAACAGCCGTCTCAATATGAAGGTATCGCCAATTTTTTGAATGAAGATAATATTTTATCAAGTGATGGTACCAAGATTATAGACAGCATAAACTTTTTTGAAAATCGCACTGCGATAGAAAAACTTTCTCGTATTATAGATTCGGCTGAAAGTCTGGGGCTTATCATCTGCTTGGCTTTAGCCCTGGTTTCTATTGTTATAACTTTCAACACTATCCGCCTGACTATTTATGTTTCGCGCGAAGAGATTTCTGTTATGCAGCTCGTCGGCGCCAGTAAAAATTATATCAAAGGACCTTTCGTGGTCACCGGTGTGATCGTCGGCCTGCTTTCCGGTATTATCACTATGATTATTTTCTTTCCTATTTCTTATTGGCTTGGCAACCTCACTCAAAACTTCTTCATTGGTTTCAATATTTTTGATTATTATCTTAGTAATTTCTTTGAAATTATTTTGGTGGTTGTCGGTTCTGGTGTCGCTATTGGCGCGGTTTCGAGTTTCCTCGCAGTTCGCAAGTATTTGAAGTTATAGTATTATGAGTGGGATGAATCCCGTTAGAAGTCACGGAAATCAAAATATGAGAAATTACTTTAATAGCTTAATTTTAGTGGGGAGAGAATGTCAGAGTAAATAATTTCCTACTTCTAACGGGATGAAAAAAAAGAATCACAAATATATTTTTGTAATAGGTGGTGTTATGTCTGGAGTGGGAAAGGGAATTGCGTCATCATCAATAGGTAAGATTCTTCAAAGCAAAGGTTTCAAGGTCAATCCTATCAAGATTGATCCTTATTTAAATGTGGATGCTGGTAATATGAATCCGACTGAACACGGCGAAGTTTTCGTGCTTGATTCGGGTCTGGAGACCGATCAAGATTTGGGCAACTATGAGCGCTTTTTGGAAATGGATCTCAATAGTGAGGATTATATGACCTCTGGGATGATTTATAAGTATGTCATTGAAAAGGAACGCAATCTGGGCTACAAAGGCAAATGCGTAGAAGCTATTCCGCACATCACAGATGAAATTTTGAGACGCATTAAAAAAGCGGCCGATTCTCACGAGTCTGATATTTCGCTCATTGAAATTGGTGGTACGGTAGGCGATTATCAAAATACTTTGTTTATTGAAGCCGCCCGTACTCTCAAAATAAAATATCCTCAAGATGTCATTTTTGTGATGGTGAGTTATTTGCCGGTACCGGGCTCGCTTGGCGAAATGAAAACCCGCCCAACTCAAAATGCAGTCAGACAACTCAACTCTTATGGTGTTCAACCTGATATAGTTATTGCTCGTGGCACTCAAGCGCTGGATTTTAAACGCAAAGAGAAGATTGCCATGGCTTGCGCTCTCGCTCCAGAAAATGTAATTTCGGCACCAGATATAGAAAGTGTTTATGATGTACCGCTTAATTTTGAAAAAGATAAAATCAGTAGTATTATTTTGAAAATTTTCCATCTGCGTTCAAGGACCAACGGTAACAGTATGAAAGAATGGAAAGATTTCGTTCATAAAAGAAGCCGGGCCAAAAAAGAATTACAAATCGCAGTCATCGGCAAATATTTTGATACTGGAGACTTCGTTCTCTCCGATGCTTATGTTTCGGTGATTGAAGCCATCAAGTTTTCTTCTATCTGGAAAGATGCCAAGACCAAATTGACTTGGATAAATTCTAAAGAATACGAAACCGGAAACAGAAAAATAACAGAGTTAAAAAATTACGACGGTGTCATTGTACCGGGCGGTTTTGGTGAATCTGGTATAGAGGGTGTGATTATGGCTATAGAGTATGCTAGGAAAAATAAAATCCCTTATCTTGGTCTCTGTTATGGTATGCAACTGGCAGTTATTGAATATGCCAGAAATATGATTGGTTGGCTTGACGCTAACACTGCTGAAATTAATCCAAATTCAAGTCATGTGGTTATAGACATAATGCCGGAGCAAAAAAAGCTTTTGGCCGAAAACAAATACGGCGCTACGATGCGTCTTGGAGCTTATCCAGCCAATCTCAAGAATGGGACTATCGCTTCTAATGCTTATCAATCAGAAAATGTTTGTGAGAGACATAGACATAGATATGAGGTTAATCCGGAATATGTAACTGAAATAGAAAAAGCTGGTCTTATTTTTTCCGGTACTTCACCTGACGGCCGGCTTATGGAAATTGCCGAGCTTCCCAAAGAAGTACATCCATTTTTCCTCGGTACTCAATTTCATCCTGAATTAAAAGCCAGACCGCTCCATCCGCACCCTCTTTTCTCGGCTTTCATTGAAGCATGTCTGAAAAATAAGAAAATTTAAAAAAGTTTTATATAAAAAATCGGGCGGACTTGAGTTAGAAAAACTAACTTTAGTCCGCCCTTAGGTCAAGGCGCTTGAACAAAGGCCGCCTCAACTTTGTTGCTGGCCAAGTCAAAACACTTGGTTGTTCAAGCCATTGGCCTTAGCCAAGAGCGTTGACTGGCTGAAGTTGTTGTCCGACTGCAACTGAGCCTTGGTAGGCTTTGTTGTCGCTGGATAAAACTTTGATATAAGAGTGATCAATCTGATACTTCTTGGCACAATCCCCTGGGTGGGTGCATTTGCCGTTTGAAAACATCACCAGATTTTTTTCACTGAAAGCAAACTTCACTTTACAACTTGCACATTCACTACAACATGGACCATTCATTTTGTTTCCTTTCGAGAAGCTATTTTGAGGTGGTTAAGCGTGGTTTCGAGAGCGTTGTTGCGGAGAACTCAAGAGGAATCAAATAACATTTTATGATCCTCCTTTCTGCTATTAATTATACACCCTGTTAAACTTTTGTCAAGTTTGGGTTTTTGTTGATTGTGGATAACTTGGTTTTGTAACATATTGAGGCACACCTCGGCTCTATGATTGTACACAGATGAATCTAATGCCCGAACATGTCAATAATGGAATTAAAAAACCACCTTTTTCAGGGGTTTGTGAAGCCTCTGGATTATCCTCCCTCAAACAAGAGAGAGTGGTTAATGAAGTTTTTAATTTTTGGGGTAGTGTTGGAAATGGCTACTACTCTAGTTTTTTTTAAATATATTGTTTTTTCAGACACTAGTTCGTATGCTTTGGCTGCCAATACTTTAGCTATTACAACTCACCCAACAGATATGACTTTGGGGCCAGTAGTAGAGCAATTCACCAAAGAACTCAAAAATATCGGTTTTGAACCCAATCTAATTATGAAAATGAAAAGGACCTCTTTTTCGGCGGAAGGAGTTTTGGTTGGTATAGGTGACGATAATATCCAAGTTTTTGAATATCCCGATCATGACATTGCTTTGGAAAATGGAAACACTTTTGTGAAAAGGTTTTTGGTGGACAATTCATTAAACAAATGGAAAGACGTGATGCATGTATATGTGAAGGGCAATCTCGTAGTTTTCTATATGGGCAGAGACAAGAAAATTTTAGATACTTTCAATAAAAATAAAGATATGAATTTTCTCGCATTAAATAACCCCGAAATATAATTTTGGCTGCGAGACTTGGATTCGAACCAAGATAAATCGCTTCAGAGGCGATTGTCCTACCATTAGACGATCTCGCAATATTATCAAACAATATCACTAAAATAGCAGAAAAAGGGGATATTTTCCAATTAAGCGATAAGTGTTAGTATAATGGCGTATGGAACCTCTAGCATCAAAAATAAGGCCCAAAAATCTCAAAGATTTCATAGGCCAAGAACATTTGGTTGGCAAAGACAAGCCACTTAGAGTAGCTATTGAAAAGAAGCACCTTTTTTCATTTGTGTTTTGGGGCCCTCCAGGAGTCGGCAAGACAACACTGGCTCGTATTTATGCTAATGCTCTGAACGCTGACTTTTATGAACTCTCAGCAGTTTCGGCTGGCAAAGATGATATAAAAAAAATAATAGATGAAGGTAGAAAAGAAGGGGGTATAACAAGAAAACCTAAAGTTTTATTTTTGGATGAAATTCACCGCTTCAACAAATCTCAGCAAGATTTTCTTTTGCCGTTCGTTGAGTCAGGTGAGCTGACGCTCATTGGCGCTACAACCGAAAATCCGAGTTTTGAAGTTATCTCACCCTTACTTTCACGTTGTCGAGTTTTTGTGATGAATGAACTCTCTAGCAAAGAAATGAATCTTATCATTGAGCGAGCTATCAAAGAGTTGAAAGTTAAGATTGATAAAAAATCCAAAGATTGGCTTATAGCGATGGCTAATGGTGACGGTCGCCAAGCTATAGCGATGATTGAATCAACACTAAATCTTTATAACAAAATAAATGTAGAAAATTTGAAGCAAACTCTGCAATCTAAATTTTTGCGTTATGACAAAAAAGGGGAGGAACATTACAACATCATCAGCGCTTTCATCAAAAGCATGCGTGCCAGCCAGCCTGACGCAGCGCTTTATTATATGTGTAGGATGATTGATAGTGGCGAAGATCCGAAATTTATCGCTCGCCGGATGGTAGTTTTTGCCAGTGAAGATATTGGCCTAGCTCAGCCAACGGCGCTCGTCGTGGCTAATGCAGTTTTCCGCGCAGTGGAGACTATAGGATTGCCCGAATGTGCCGAAAATTTGGCACATGGTGTGGTTTATTTGGCCCAAGCAAAAAAGGACAGACGAGCTTATGATGCATACCTGCAAGCGATGTCTGACGTTAAAAAGTTTGGTAATTTGCCGGTCCCACTTTCCATCCGCAACCCAGTCACCAAACTAATGAAAGAATTAGACTATGGTAAAGATTACGAGAAATACACCGAAGAATCTCTCTTGCCCGACAAAATAAAAAATAAAAAGTATTTGAAATAAAATCTATTTCCCGTAATGTTCATCACTAGCTAGAGCATCAGCTTTAGTTTCGTGGATGGTGCCGTCGGCGTGTTCTGGAGGAGTGTAAATAGTGTAGAGTTTCATTTTGGCGGTTTCGCTGGTGTTTATGATGTTGTGCCAAGTACCGGCAGGGACGACAACGGCGGAACCGTCTTCCAATTCAAATTCTTCATTGTTATTTAAAACGGCTTTGCCCGAACCTTGTTCTACTCTGATAAACTGGTCGATATCCTCATGCACTTCGTTACCGATTTCTTCACCTGGCAAAAGTGACATCACTACGAGTTGGCTTTTGTCGGTGGTATTTAAAACTTTTCTAAAATTATCGTTCTCCAGCGTATCTTTTTCTATATTGTTTATGTATGTCATATAATTAATTTTTATTCTTAATAAAGATATGATAGCATATACAAATATGAAAAGTTACATTTGGATGGGTGGAATTATATTAGTGTTGATAACCTTGATGTTTTGGGCTGTAAAAAGCGCAAGTCCTAATAGTCCCAAACCCACTTTTGATGTAGGGGTTATAAGTTCGTCTGATAATATAGAAGGTAAAAAAGACTCTAAAGTTGTGATAGTAGAATACAGTGATTTTCAATGTCCAGCATGTCGTAATTACTACTTGGTCATGAAAGAATTGATGGTAGAGTTTGGAGATAAAGTAGCCTTTGTTTATCGTTATTTTCCTTTAACTGAAATACATGCCAATGCTGATATTGCTGCTAGAGCGGCGCAAGCGGCGGGCAAACAAGGTAAGTTTTGGGAAATGCACAACCTACTTTTTGAGAAGCAAGAAGAGTGGGCTAACGCTAAAGATCCAGAGTCTTTGTTTGAATCTTACGTTACTCTTTTGGGTATTTCTATTCCTCAATTTAAAACTGATATTGCATCCAAGGAAGTTGCAGACTTTGTTAAATCTCAAAGAGCTGACGCTATCAAATTGAAACTGCAAGGCACACCGTCATTCTTTGTAAACGGTAAGCAAATCCAAAATCCCGCCTCCGTTGATGCTTTTAGAGTGATAATCAACGACGCTTTGAAGAGTCAATAAAACTTTTAAATTATTTGGTATCAACTTTCGGTATGAAGAATATACCGAAGATTATGAAGAAAGCCAAGAAAAAGAAAACGGCAGAATAAGAAAAGTAATAAACTATCGGCAAAGCGACAATAGGGGCTAAAACATAGGAGAATGAACGGATCATGCGGAAGGCACTTATTTCGCTGACATCTTTTTCTTTAACGTGTTTGAAGAAGTAACTTTCGCTGGCTATTTCCACCAGGCTGGCGCCTATACGGGTACCAAAAAGAACAACTGCCCAAATCCAAAATATGGGTGTAGAAATAAAAGGAATACAAAATGTGGTGATAGATATGATGAGGAAACCGGCAATTAAAATTTCTTTTTCACCAAATTTTTTGTCAGCCAAAAAACCGGCCGGCCACTGGAAAATCAAAAATGGCAAAAGCATGATAGGTAGCATTAATCCTATTTTCTCCCAACTAAAACCAATTTCTTTTGAGAGGAGCAGAGGCAGATAAATCACCATGCAGGAATAAAAAAAGTTCAGGAAAAATTGAACAGAGGCAATCCTCAGCTGGTCTTTCTCTTCCCACAACAATTTAAACCCGGAAAACACTTTTATTTTAGCAGTGCTGGTTTTTATATTTTTAAAAGAAAAACCGACTACCGGCAACAAAATAATCAAAATTAATCCCGCTAAAAAGTAAACTCGGCTAAAATCATTTTGGACTATTAAAAAAGTTAAGGTTAATGGTGATAAAACCCACGCTATATTTGCAAAAGTTAGAAGACCACCTCTTTTATTGCCGGTAGTATTTTCCGATTTTGTTTCTTGTTCCAAACAAAGGTCAAGCCAAAAATAAAGCACCGAACCGAGCCCGAGCTGGATAATGAAAAGGAAAATAATCATGGAAGGTGAAGCCAAAAATCCCATACCGAGAATCACCAAAGTTTCCAAAGCGATGAAAAATAGGAAGGATAAAATGTTACCATAACGACGGAGTAAAAACGGAGCCAAGAGAAGCAAAACAATATCTAACAAAGAACCTACTATATATAAAATATTTAAAGTACTTAAACCAACAAACTGTCCCACTAGGGAAGAGTTAACGTAAGAAATCAAAGCGAAATGCCCCGCCATCAAAAACCCCGCAAAATACACCAACCCCAATCTTCTTTTTGAATTCATCCCTCTATTCTACCTGAAAATAGAGAACGGCTCAACGAGAGTTGTCGTTGAGCCGTTCTAAAATGGCTGTATTTAAGCCTTTTATTTTTCGTTAAACCCCCAAAATTACCGGAATAACGATAGGGTGTTTGGCGGTTTTTTGGAAGAGGAAGCGGGCGACCGCGTCGGCTACGTTGCTCTTGATGAGATCAAAGTTGATAGGGTTGGTACCACGAGTACTCTCTTCAATAGATTTTTTGATGATGAGGCGGGTGTGGCCGAGGAGTTCTTGAGATTCACGCAAGTAAACGAAACCACGAGAGATGAGATCTGGCGATTTGCGTAATTTACCGGTCTTGAGATCAACAATGGCGACGACCACGAACATGCCGTCGTCTGAGAGCATTTTCCTGTCCCTGATGACTACTTCTTGAACATCGCCGACCGCGAAACCGTCAACCATAACGAGGTCAGATGGAGCTTTTTCTTTGAGAATTTTTATTTTGGTGCCTTTGTCGTAAATTTCTACAATGGAACCGTTATCAGGAATGACGACATTTTCTCTTGGAGCACCAATGGACTGAGCAAGTTCGGCGTGCTGGCAAAGCATATAATGGTTGCCGTGCACCGGCATGAAGAATTTGTAATTGATTCTCTGGTGAATCCATTTTAATTCTTCTCTGTTGCCGTGTCCTGAAGCATGAATGTCGGAATCAAGATAAGTGATGACTTTGGCTTCCGAACGGTAGAGGTTATCTTTGAGCTTCACGATTGATTTGTAGTTAGTTGGGATGATTGATGATGAAAGCAAGATGGTATCGCTCGAGCGGAGTTTGACGTATTTGTGAGTTTTGTTGGCGATGCGCATGAGAGCGGCGAATTCTTCACCTTGAGAGCCGGTCACGAGCATGACTATCCTGTCTGGCGGATAATTTTCAATTTCTTCTACCGGGATAATGTTGGTGATGTCGGAAAGTTTCAGGAGTTTGATAATTTCCAAGTTGGTTTTCATACTTCTGCCTTCCACAGCTATTTTTTTGTTGTATTTTTCGGCGGTTTTGATAATGGCGATGATACGTTCGACTTGAGAAGCGAAGGTGCCGATAATGAGACGGCCATGAGAACCTTTGATAAATTTTTCTATGTTTTCAGTCACTACATTTTCCGCGAGAGAAAAACCCGGTTTCTCGATTGAAGTCGAGTCCATAGTCAAGAGCAAGACGTTCATACCTTTGAATCTTTCGTATTGTCTATCTTCTTCTGCAGTCGGTACACCTTTGACGTTGTCTACACGCACGTCTTCAATGAATACGATATTGCCATAAGGAGTATGAATAATGAGACCCATGGAATCAGGAATGGTGTGGGAGATAGGGAAGGTGGTAATTTTCATTTTGCCACAGGTAATAGTTTCGTCACCATCAATAACTTTTACATCTAGCGGTTTTAGACTGGTAAATTCTTCTTGGCGCTTTTGGATCATGATGGCGCTGAATTGTCTCGCGTAAATAGTCGGGTAGCCGATACGGTCTACTATGTAAGGGATACCACCGATATGGTCGAGGTGGCCGTGAGTGATGAAGATACCGCGGATTTTATCTTTCCTTTCTTCCAAATATTTGGTGTTTGGTAAAATATAATCAATACCTGGAGAGTCTTCGTCTTTGAATTGAAAACCGGCATCTACGACGATGATATCATCACCAATTTCTATCGCGGTCATGTTTCGGCCGATTTCTTCAGCACCACCAAGAGGGATAATCCTTACATTTTCTCCGACTTTTGGTAGAGAAAGGGTTTCTGGAGCTGATTTGGAATTGGCATCTGGTTTGTGATTTTCTTCAAGACCGAATCTGGCATTTGGATTTACGAAACGTTTGTTGCGTGAAGAGAAAGGACGAGAGCTTCTTCTCGGAGTTGTAGCTGCGTTACTCATAGTATTTCTTGTGTGCCCACCTGCATTTCTTGAAAGATGATTGCTTGTGTGAGAAGTATGAGTTGAAGTAGTAGGTTTTAAGACTCTCGGTTTTTCCGGAGCATGAAAACTTCTGATTTTATTTCTGCGTTGTTCTTGCATATTTATAAATGATGGACTATTAATTAGTTTTTAACGAAAAAACTCCAAACTTTGTCGGTTTCTATAAACCATTTATCAATAAAAAGGAACCTTTCATTTGAAGAGGAAATATTTTTTAGAGTGACGTTTTTTACATTAGGTGATTTGATGTACAAAAGATCGGGCGAAAACAAGAAAATAGCTGGCACATCATTTTTAATTTCTGAAACTATTATTTTTTTACTGGCAAGTTGTTTTTGAATATCGGTTTCTTTTCGCATATCTTCCAATGCTTTATCGACGGTGATATTGGTGTAAAGTGAAATATTGAGTCCAGGATCATTGCGTTCTGAAGAATGCCAGAAAGGATAAAGGTCGCTTTCGGCTCCAACTACCTCACCGAAAAGCAAGGCATCATATTTTCTTGGTTTAATGACATTTTGGCTCAAATCTCCGGCCTCAAACACTTTTACTGCCACTGAGGCACCCAACTGTCTCCATGTAGTCGCTAAAATTTCAGCGGTGGCCTTGAGTTCAGGTGCATCGGAAGTGGAAATGGAGAAGTTGAAAGAAACAGTATCTTTTTTGGTCTTTTTCTCTAATATTCCATCACTATTTGCTTTCCAGCCACTGTTTAAGAGTAATGTTTTGGCGGCTTCTATGTTACCTTCCGATTTTTGAGGATCTTCTTCTATATCAGCAGGTGTTGGACCACTTAGTATTTTACCAAATCCAAAAAGCACTTCATCTACTATTTTTTTCTTGGGGGCGGATATTTCCAAGGCTTGGCGGATTTCTTTATTTAAAAATACAGCATCGGTGTTTTGATTGAGGAATACACCGAAAACTCTCGGCAAAGTAACTTCATTAATATTGTCTTTGTTTGGGTTCACTTTTTTCAAAGAAGTTGGGTTTAAGCCAGATGTACTTTCTATACTTTTGTCTCCGTAAGCTTTTGCGAGCTCAGTTTCGTTTTGAAAAAATTTAAAAACAATTGAACTTATTTTTGGTTCGCCGGAAACATATTTTTTCCACGAAGATAGAGTAATTATGTTTGGTATACCACCAGAATTTCTGCCAATTTTTTCTACTTTGTAAGGGCCGGAACCGATTGGGTTTATATTAAATTCGCTAAAAGGGAATTCTTCTGAAGAAACTTTTTCCCATACATGTTTGGGCAAAATACCTAAAGTTAAAGCTGATAGGAAAGGAGCATAAGGTTTCTTTAGAGTGAATTTGATTTCTTTATCGCTTAATTTTTCTACCAAAACTCCATCCCAGTTAGCTTTTTTGGGGCTTTTGACCACTCCATCTAAAACTTTTTCAATAGTGAAAATAACATCATCAGTGGTTACCGCTTTGCCATCGTGAAAATAAGCATTGTCTTTTATTACGCAATCTATAACAGTGCCGTCATTTTGAATTTCGTATGATTTTGCCAAGTCTACTTCAAAACCGCCATTACCAGAAACTTTTAAAAGTCCTGAATATATAAGGGAAGACAAATCTTTGTCAGTATCTGAAATAGCTAATACCGGATTTATAAATCGGGGAGAACCAACAATACCTTCTGTGAAGCTACCGCCGGAAACTGGCACTTCAACTAAAAATAAATTATTGATTTGGAATAAAAGCGTTATACCGCTTACGATAGCAATTAAGGAAACAATATAAAAAAATATTTTTTCCGAATACTTCATTTTTGCAAATAAAGCATTAAAAAAGGATGTAATTTTTGATTTCATCCCGTTTAGAAATAGGAAATTACATACCTAAGCATGTTTTCTCTATTTATTATTAAATAATAATACGAATTACTCATTTTTAATTTCCGCAATTTCTAACGGGATTCATTTATTTTAGAAAATTTTACGAAGCTTTAGTATAGCAAATTTAAAACTGTTGATGCAACAAAGAGGCAGGCGATGATGATAGTACTGCGAAATATCCAAAGTTCCGGACCGCGTCTGGTCCTGACAGCGCCGTCCATACTGCCACCGCCAAAAGCGCTACCCAGAGAACCTTCAGATTGCTGAATGAGGATAAGGGCGCCTAATATGACTGCCAAAATTATTTGAATGTATGCCAACATAACGTTGAGGAGAAGTATAGCATATCTGTAAAAACCGGCAAATTTTGTTTATGTGCTTATATTGCAAAAGACCTCAAATGTAATATAATGCGGACGCTTTAGTAGACTATTATAAATTTAAAAAACATATGAAAAAGAAAGCAAAAACTCAAAAAAAGGTAGTCAAGAAATCTTCAAATAATAAGCAAAGTTTTTCAAAAGCGGATTTTAAAATAATGCCACTGGGAGATAGGATTTTACTCAAGCCAGTTTCTCAAGAAGAAATGAACACTACGGCTTCGGGCATAATTATTCCTGATACGGTTAGTAAAGAAAAACCCGAACAAGGTACTGTTATAGCTGCCGGCGAAGGTAGGTGGGAAAATGGCAAAAGAGTGCCGATGAATATAAAAGTTGGCGATAAGGTTGTTTTTTCCAGATATGGATATGAAGAAGTAAAATATGAAGGAGTCGAATATTATATTTTGAAAGAAGAAAATATTTTGGCTGTAATTAAAAATTAATCTGAAAAACCATGGCAAAAGTAATCATCTTTAATGAAGAAGCAAGGAAGGCACTTAAACGTGGAGTAGACGCTGTCGCCAATGTAGTCAAAGTCACTATTGGCCCGAGAGGCAGAAACGTAGTTTTGGACAAAGGTTATGGTGCGCCGGTGATTACCAACGACGGTGTTTCTATTGCAAAAGAAATCACTCTTTCCGATAAATTTGAAAACATGGGCGCTGAAATTATCAAAGAAGTGGCCAACAAGACTAATGACGTGGCCGGAGACGGCACCACCACTTCCGTGATTTTAGCTCAAGCTATAATAAACGAAGGGTTCAAGCATACCAGTATGGGAGTGAATGCGATGAGTTTGCGCTCTGGCATCGAAGAGGCTACTAGTAAAGCCGTGACCATTTTGGGTCAAATTGCTAAGCCAATAAAAAATACTGAAGAAATCAGACAAGTGGCTACTATCGCTGCTGAATCTGAAGAGATAGGAAAAATTATTGCTGATACTATTGAGAAGGTAGGTAAAGATGGTGTGGTCACCGTGGAAGAATCTCAAACTTTTGGTGTTGATAGTGAAGTAGTAGAAGGGCTCGAAATAGATAAGGGTTATGTCTCTCCTTATATGATTACTAATGCGGAGAGAATGGAAGCTGAATATAAAGATGTGCCGATACTTTTGACCGATAGGAAAATTTCATCAGTTAAAGAAATTTTGCCTTTGCTCGAATCTTTAGCTCAAAGTGGCAAAAAAGAGCTGGTCATAATCGCCGATGATGTTGATGGTGAAGCCTTGGCTACATTTTTGGTAAACAAACTTCGTGGTGGATTTTCAGTTTTAGCTGTCAAAGCACCGGGTTATGGTGATAGAAAAAAAGAAATGCTTGAAGATATTGCTGTCACTATTGGTGCTAAAGTAGTTTCTGAAGATTTGGGTGTGAAGCTTGAAAGTGCTACTGCAGATATGCTCGGCCGTGCTGTAAAAGTAGTTTCCAAAAAAGACAGTACTATTATCGTTGGAGACAAAGGTGGCAAAGCAAATATAACTAAACGCATCGCTTCTCTCAAAAAACAAAAAGAAAGTATGGATTCAAAATATGATAAAGAAAAAATAGATGAGAGAATCGCTAAACTCTCTGGTGGGGTAGCAGTCATCAAAGTTGGCGCAGCTACTGAAACTGAAATGAAATATTTGAAACTCAAAATTGAAGACGCGGTGGCAGCCACCAAAGCGGCAATTGCCGAAGGTATCGTAGCTGGTGGGGGCAGTGCTTTCATCAGAGTTATAAAGAAAATGAAAACAGAAAAATCGAAAGATTTCGCAACACCGGAAATCGCTTTGGGATTTGATATCGTCTTACGTTCTCTCGAAGCTCCACTGAGGCAGATTGTCTTAAATACAGGAAATGCTGATGGGTCAGTAGCAGTAGAAAAGATAATGAACTCAGAAAAAGAAAACGCCGGTTTCAACGCTTCAACTGAAAAGTTTTCTGATGACCTTATCAAAGAAGGCATCATTGATCCGGTCAAAGTGACTCGTACAGCGCTCCAAAACGCCGCATCTGCGGCCTCCATTTTACTTACTACTGAAGCTGCTATCGCTGATGAGCCAGAACCTAAAAAGTCTCATAATCAAGGGTCTGAAATGGGAAGTATGGATTATTAATCCAGAATATGATATAATAGAGAAGCGGTTGGTGTTCAACCGTACTGTACTTTGTTCCCTTTGAAAAAGAGAGGTGCTCAAGATTGTTTGAGCACCTTTTTTATTGGTCTTAATTTATGCTATAATAGTGTCAGTTTAAGTCTATTATAATTAATTCAAATTTTATGGGAATCTCAACAATTATTTTGATCGTAGTAGCCGCGGTAGTCGTTTGGTTTATTTTCGCCTACAATCGTTTTGTCAGGCTCATCACTCGTGCTAAGGAGGCTTGGAGCGATATTGAAGTGCAAATGAAGCGCCGATATGACCTTATTCCAAATTTGGTAAATACAGTCAAAGGTTATGCTACTCATGAATCAACTGCTTTTGAAAATGTGACCAAAGCTAGAGCGATGGCTATAGGTGCTGGTACTCTCTCTGAAAAAGCTGGAGCCGAAAATATGCTTTCAGGAGCACTTAAATCTCTTTTTGCGGTAGCTGAAGCTTATCCAGATTTAAAAGCCAACCAAAACTTCCTAGAACTTCAAAGAGAACTTTCTGATACGGAAAACAAAATTCAGGCATCAAGGAGGTTTTATAATGGCAATGTGCGCGACCTTAATATCTCTATTGACACTTTCCCTTCAAATCTTATCGCCAACATTTTTAAGTTTGCCAAGATGGAATTCTTTGGTTTGGAAGGCAATGAGGCCGCTAAAGAGCCGGTCAAAGTGCAATTTTAAACTATTATTTAAGAATAATTTATGGCACAAGAATATACGCCATTTGAAGTGGTCATCACTGCGATAATTGCAAATAAAGAGGGTAAATATCTTATTACTCAACGTTCTTTAAGCAAAAAAAGATTTCCTGGAATGTGGACGGTGCCCGGAGGTCATTTAGACCCGGAAGATTTTATGAATTCTCCTAAAGAAACGGAACATTATTGGTATAACGTTTTGGAAAAAGCTTTGACGCGCGAAATAAGTGAAGAAGTCGGATTGGAGATAGAAAACGTAAGATATGTGACTTCATTAGCTACTGAACACAAAGACGGCGCTGCTTCTATAGTTATCTCATGTCTTGCTGATTATAAAAGTGGAGAAGTACGGTTGCAAGAAGGCGAAACTGACAAAGCTGAATGGGTTAGTGCGGAAGAAACGAAAAATTATGAACTTCTTGATGGTATTTATGATGAACTGATGATGGCAGATGCGCTCAGAAAAGGGGAGAAATATGTGTGGAAAAGACACTAAACAAGAGATTAAACTTTTTTCAAGTGTGCCACGTATCACATGATGATATAATATTCGGACTTATTCATAATTTAAAAAACATGAAAAATGTAATTGTCTATTCAACGCCAACTTGCCATTATTGTCATATGGCCAAAGATTTTTTCAAAGAAAAAAATATTCCGTTTACAGATTATAATGTTTTAACTGACTTAGAAAAAAGACAAGAGATGCTCGATAAAAGTGGGCAGATGGGTGTGCCGGTTATTTCCATTGATGGCAAAATAATGGTTGGTTTTGATCAGTCAGAGATTTCTTCGTTGCTCGGGATTTAATGATATAATATCCTCATGGAACCCGAAGAAAGAGAAATGCTGAAAAAAACTCTTGAGCTTGCTCAAGAGAACAATAAGATGTTGCATAACATCAAGCGCTCTATGTTTTGGGGTAGGGTAGCTAGTACGGTTTATTGGGTGATTATTATAGGTGCCGCTATTGGTATTTATTACTATATACAGCCTTATATAGATAGTGCGATTAATGCTTATGGCAATGTTAAAGTAGATTTAAAAAGTTTTACCGATTTGTTTAAGTTGAGCAAATAAATATTTTGATTTTTAAAATTTAAGCTCCCTGCCCTTATAATCAAGGGCTTCTTTCATAAATTTTTTGTCGTTTTTTGAGCTGTGCTCAATCATATGACAATTAGCACACAATAAAATACATTTTTGCATTTCTAATTTTATAGAATCCCAGCTTTTGTTTGCCACGTTACCAATAATAAAATCTTTCTCGTCAGAATTTTTATGGTGAAATTGTAATGCCGCTTGGTCTCCGTGCCAGCCACATTTTTGGCATTTTCCTCCCAAGAGTTTAATTGCAGATGCTTTAGCCCTAAATCGTCTAATTTTGGTATTACAAGAACCACACCTTGTCCTATTGCTGTGTTCGTAATTTTTAAATTCTTTACTGCATAATTTACAGATTGCCATGCTTTCAGTATAGCATTATAAGTTATACTGTATAAATATAATATGTTGATAAAGTTATAATTTTTGCTATGATAGTTGGGTAAGTAAGTATGTTTGCCGGGGTAACTCAGTGGTAGAGTGCTTCCCTGAAGAGGAAGAAGTCGGCGGTTCAAGCCCGCCCCCCGGCACCAATTTATGGAAAGTTTTGGAAATCTATATTTTAAAGAAGAAGTGCAAAAGGAAGCTGATGCATTATAATACTCATTATTAAAGAAAACTTTATGACTAAAGAAGAAATTCAAAAACAAGTAGAGCAAATTGAAATAATTTATAAATCATACCTAAGTAATCTTTTAGAATTAAAAAAGAAACAAGATAAAATCTTGAGTGATTTTTCAGAAGTTTTAAAAGATAAAAGACTAGATCAACTTAAAAAAGAGCTTACAATATCATGAACTCTGGGGAAGAATTGAAAACAAATATTCAAAATCTGGAACAACAATTACCTGAAAATCTAGAGGAAAATTTTGAAATAAATGATAAACAAAAATTTGAACAATACGTAGATACAATCATTGATAATGTAGAAAATGAAGCATTGCAAATAAAAGAAGATGGATTATCCACATTAGATAAAACTTCTCACTCCTATAACTTACCAGAAGAGGAAGTCACTATTATTCGTGAAGAAAATCATGTAGATGCAAAACTTCAATCAAATTTCGATGAAATTAATCAACTTAATCAAAATACAACCAAGGAGATAAAATATATTGGCGAAGATCTCGAATCAAAACAAGCATCAGAAACTCAAAAATCGAATATTGAAAAAGAATCAAATATAGTCGAATCAACTGAAAATAAGGAAGAATTAGAATTAGGTGAATACCTTGAGAAAGAGATTTTCAGTAAATTTAGTGTTTCAAAAGAAAGCCAAGAACGGGCTCTCGCGGAAGCTCCAGAAGATAAAAGAGAGGTTCTTGAAAGATCATTTCAAAATACTCGAGATTCACTTGCTACTATGTATGAACTCGATACTGTCGAAGGGCGCGTAGACGAACAGGCTTATGAATTGGCAAAAATAAAGAAAAATGCAGAAGTGGCTTTTCCATATCTTTCTAACGCATTGCAATCATTTGAACAAAAAGCCATAGAAAATGGGATAGACTTCAAAATTACACCTCAAGACTTAAGAGTTTCTCCGAAATTTGTTGACGTCGGTTCATTAAGTGGAAAATTTGATCTTATAGGCGAAAGACTTCGTAATACTATTAGGAATATTGTGGGTGAAGAAAAAGAAAACGAAATTTTTGCCAAGGTTGATTGGGAAGGACTCAAAAAACAATCTTTGGAAAATATTTCAAAAGATATAAATAATCAGTCTCCGGTTTCTAGACATGATTTTCTTAAAACAATGAGCAGGGAGGAATTAACAGAAATACTTGGTGCTGAATTAGAGCGAAGTCAGTCGTCCGGCTTTCTTAATTCTAATGTTTCGCCCGATTCACTTCGAAAAATTGTTGCTTCTGGAGGCTTTAAAGATGTGTTAAATATGAGTGAGGAAGAAAGGAAAAATGTATCAGGAGGAACAAGAGCCTTTTCTGATTATCTAAGGCATAGAAAGATGTCTGAAGAATCATTAAATGTAAGGCGAACAGGCGATGAAGTTGTTTTATACGGAACATACGCTCATGATTTTAATGATGAGAAAAAATATGGTGGAGCGTCCCAATACGGGGATATATTTATAAGATTTAAACCTGGTACGGAAGTTTCCTATACTGAAGGTGATTCTATGAATCCCAGAGACAGTGCATTAGTAAAAAAGAAAATTGGCAAAGCAGTCAGTGCTAAGGGTTTTGGTTATAATCGCACTGAAGAATATGAATATACAGAAAATCCAAAAAGCAGACAGGTGTCAGAAGAACATGCGCCTTTAGCTAAAGCCCTGTTGGTAGTTGATCTTAAGCGTCAGGCCGATATGGCCGGTGAATTTGAAATGGGACGACACTACTCTTATCTTGAAGGGCAAATTAGAAATCCTACATTTGAAAATATTGAGAGTATAAATATTCCGAGGTCAGCTTTAGAAAATGCCGATGGAGAAAATGTGGCATTTTTAGATCAACTAAGAAATGATCCTACCTGGCGTGATAAAATTAACATAATAGAATCATAATTATGAACGAAGAAAATTTTGAAATGAAAAAAGATATTGAACGAAACAATCAGAATGTTAAAATTTTTGCCATACTAGATGATTTGGGAGGATCAAAATATTTTCTACAAACTGAAAATGGATCATTTTTATGGTTAGATAAAGATTTAAATACTTGCGAAGAAGTTGATGAGGCGACTGTCTATGCGTCTGTGGTCAAGCATGGTTATAAAATTACCGAGAATCAACAAGAGTTTAGTTTTGGAGAAAGAAATCAAATTTTAAATAAAAATAACTAAGAAACAATTAATTCCCTCTGACTTTGATGCGGGTTTGGCGGTTTTTGTCTATTTTAGGAAGTTTAATGATGAGCAAGCCATGTTTTTCAACAGCTTCAGCAGCGTCAACGTCTATTTCTTGAGGTAAGACGACAGTGCGGGAAAATGAACCCCAATAAAGCTCTCGATGAAAATAATCATCATCAGCAATAGTTCTTTCGTTTTCTCTTTTACCTTTCACGGTGACCATATCGCGGGAGATGGCGACATCTAAATCTTCTGGTTTTACTCCAGCAACCATAGTTTTAATAACTATCTCATTTTGATTTTGATAAACGTCAACATTGAGCTCGCCCTCTTCCGGAGCGTTGTTTATCCAATTGTCCGGTTTGGTTTCCGGTAATTCTTCGTATTCTCCCTCATCGGGCATAGAGACAGAACCTGTTAATCTCTCAAAAAATGATTTTCTATTTGCCATATTTATAGTGAATTTATTTGATTAAGAATTGATTTTTTTAACTTTTTCAATTAAGACGATGAGCAGGATAATTAAAATCCAGACTCCTGCGAAAATAAAAAATAATTCGCCTTCAAGTTTAATTATAAGTAAATTGAAGACAGTATGCAACACAACCGCAAGTAGCAGACCTGTTAACAGAAATAATTTTTTAATTTGAGGTCTTTTGTAATAAGCTAAACCCATCATTACTCCAATAGCGGCACTTGAGGCAACATGAAGCAATGTAGCTCCTAAAAATCTGGAATTACCATTTATAATACTTTGAGAAATCACACCCACATCTATAATTTTGAAAAGAAAAAGAGCGTTTTCCAAAGCAGAAAATCCTAGGGCCACAGTTATCATATATATTATTGGATCGAGTGGTTCGTTATTATTTTTGTTTTTCCAAAATGAACTGAAAAACGCCAAGATGTATTTGATTATTTCTTCTGTGGCTGCCCATAGAGCAACAAGAAGCAAACTTGGTGCGATACCATTACTAGTACATACTAAAGGGTTAAAAAGAAAACAAAGTTGTTTTTCTATTTCAATGGCTGGCCATACTGCAAGCATCCCACAGATGAAAGATAAAGCTATTCGTAATTTTGGTTCCGGTTCACGCTTGTCTTCTTTTAACCAAAACCAAAGCCAAAGCAGAGCGGGAAGTATCCCACCAATAAGTGAAAGGAGTATGGTATTTAATGAAGACACAATAAAAATTTATAATTATTCTAATTTCTAATTAACTTAAACTTGGCCACTTCTCTACCATTAAAAGATTTTTTGAATTAGGAAAAAGACTCCAGATTTTTTCGGTGATAAATGGCATAAAGGGGTGAAGGAGTTTTAATTGTTCTTTGAACAAAAACATAAGAATTTTTTTAGTGTTCTCATTTTTTTTGCTCTCTTCTATTATTATATCGGCAAAAGTGTGCCAAGTGTAGTGATAAAGTTTTTCAGCGGCCAAATAAAATCTGTAATTTTCCATATCAACAGTGATATCTTTGGTCAAAGCTTCAAATTCATCTAAATATTTTTTGTTTTCTGGAATCTCTAGGTTTTGATCTTGGGAGTTATCTAGTACAAATCTGGCAATATTCCAGATTTTGTTGGCAAAATGTTTGTAAGCTTTGAGTTTCTCATCTGATATTTTTGTATCATTGCCCGGCCCGGTACCAACAATGAGGGCCATACGCACAGCATCTGCGCTGTATTTGGTGATCATGTCTAAAGGATCTAAATTATTACCAAGCGATTTACTTATTTTTCTGCCTTGGTTATCACGAACTAGACCATGCAAGTAAACATTTTTGAACGGCACTTCTCCTAAAACATAAGTGCTCATGAGTATCATCCTGGCAACCCAGAAAAATAAAATATCATAACCAGTTTCTAGTACGGTGGTTGGGTGATAATTTTTTAAATCTTCTGTTTGATCGGGCCAGCCCAAAGTAGAGAAAGTCCAAAGTCCAGATGAAAACCATGTGTCTAAAGTATCTTCATCTTGGAACCAGTCAGGTTTATTTGAATCATTTTTCGGTGCTTCTATGTTGCAATAAGTCTCATATTCCAAAGTTTTATTTAAACTTTGTTTTGTTCTATACCAAACCGGTATTCTGTGTCCATACCAAATCTGTCTGCTAATACACCAATCTCGCAGATTTTCTATCCAGTGTGTGTATTCTTTTTCAAAACGCTCAGGTATTATGTTTATATTTTTGTCTTCTACTGCACTTAGCATGAGTTTTTTTAACGTCAATTTTTTACCATTTCTTTCAAATTCTTTATTTACATTTATGAACCACTGTAATTTTGGCAGAGGTTCAATGATACCTCCGGTTCGTTCGGCCGTAGATATATTTTGTGGTGTTTCTTTTTCATCTAGCATAAGACTATTATCTTTTAGCCATTGCACAATGATTTCTCTAGCTTCAGTTACTTTTTTATCTTTAAGTAGGGAGGAGTCTACCGACATTCTGGCGTATTCGTTTATAACAGGTTTTAATGGTAACTGGTGTCTCTGAGCAATATCCCAGTCTATTTGGCTGTGAGCAGGAGTGACACCTAAAGCTCCAGTGCCAAATTCGGGATCCACTGATTCATCAGCTATTATTTTTATGCTGAGTTTTTCACCAGCGAAATCCGCCACTTCAAAAGTTTGACCCACATATTTTTTATATCTTTCATCATTTGGGTGCACCGCTACCGCTGTGTCTCCAACTTTCGTTTCTGGTCTAGTGGTAGAAATAGCGATGGGGAAGTCCTTGGAGTATTTGAAAGTATACATCACTGCTTTTCTTTCTTCATAAACAATTTCATCATCGGAAATAGTGGTTTGGCCTTTTGGATCCCAGTTCACCACTTTGTAGTCACGATAAATCAATTCATCGTCATACATTTTTTTGAAAACTGTTTTGACAGCCAAATTTCTTTTTTCATCAAGAGTGAAAGCTTCTCTAGACCAATCCAATGAGCATCCAATTTTTTTCATTTGATGGACGATGATATCATGATTTTCTTTAGCAAATTTTTCTACACGTTTTAAGAATTCTTCTCGGCCCAAATCATGTCTGTTTTTACCTTCCTCTTTTTGTATTAATTTTTCTACTTTAGATTGAGTGGCAATAGCGGCATGATCGGTACCCGGTATCCACAAAGTTTTTTTACTAAGCATTCTATTATAACGGACCATAATATCTTCGATTGCTAACATGAAAGCACTACCCATATGCAAAGTGCCGGTTACATTTGGTGGAGGTAAAACGATAGAAAAATAATCTGCTGTATCGGAAGTGATACCTTTTTCAATACAAACATCCGGATTGAAAAAACCGGACTCCTCCCATTTTTTATAAATGACATCTTCATGTTCGGTTGGATTGTAAGCCTTGGTTAATTCTTCATTCATGTTGTTTTTATAATAATACAGTAAAATGCTTTTTAGCCCAAGTTGGTTTAAAATCTTTGCATTCGCAGTCTTTTTATAAAGGACAATGATGTTTGTACAAACTGTCCTTTTTGTTTCATCTTGTCTTTATGGGCTGGAAATGTCTTTTTAAAGACATTTTTGTGGTCTAAAAGACAGTATTTCAAAAATGGCTAAAAATATGGCTAAAAATAAGAAAGCTAAAGTCTGATTAACTTGACTTTGTTGTGAATAATGTAAGCATAGTGAATATTAAACGGCTCAGCTTAAGTAATAAAATAAATAATATGTTTTCAATAAATTATAAAAAGGGAATCAAAATATTTGTATTTACATTTTTTGTTTTTTCAGCAGTTTTTTCTTTTGTTTCTTCATCTAAAATAGCTTTTGCTTGTGAGACAGAAGATTCATGTGAAGATTCTGAATATTCACATAATCCTTCTTGTACTAATACTCCACCTTCTATAAATTTAATTGGAGATAATCCATTTAATATGACAGTCGGTGATACATTTACCGACCCAAGCGCTACTGCTACAGATACAGAAGATGGCGATTTAACTTCAAAAATCGTTGTTACTGGTGCAGTGGATGTTTCAACTGTTGGTACTTACGTTCTCACTTATTCCGTAACTGACAAAGGTGGTCTTTCTGCTTCTGTTGTTAGGTTGGTAGCTGTCTCTCCAAAAATCCTTCCAACCAACACTCCGCCAATTATTCATTTGACCGGTGCCAGTACAGTGAACTTAACATTCGGTGACACATTTACCGATCCAGGCGCTACCGCTACAGATACAGAAGATGGCGATTTAACTTCAAAAATTGTTGTTACCGGTACCATTAGTACTTCCACTGTTGGTAGTTACACTTTGACTTACACAGTTACCGATAACGGAGGTTTGTCTGCTTCAACTACAAGAACGGTTATAGTAAACAATCAAACTGTTCCACACACTCCTTCTCTATCTCTAGTAGCAAATCCTCAAACTATCACTTTGGGTGCCACTTCTACTTTGACTTGGAGCTCACAAGATGTTTCTTCTTGTTCAGCAACTTGGACTTTGGCAACTTCGACCTTCGGTTCAATGATTGTCTCTCCTGCAACTACAACTGATTATGTTATGACTTGCACAGGTTCTTACGGTACTACTACCGCAACTTCTACTATAATCGTTTCTATTCCTCCGGTTCCTCCTGTCAACACTCCACCAACTATTACTTTAATTGGAGCTAATCCATTCAATATGACAGTTGGTGATACCTTTACTGACCCAGGCGCTACTGCTACAGATACAGAAGATGGCGATTTAACTTCAAAAATTGTTGTTACCGGTACCATTAGTACTTCCACTGTTGGTAGTTACACTTTGACTTACACTGTTACTGACAATGGTGATCTTTCTGCTTTAACTACGAGAACAGTTGTTGTAAATGCTACGACTACTCCACCAGTTAACCCTCCGGTAAATCCTCCTTCAAATAACGGTGGCGGAGGTGGTTCAAGTGGTGGTCGCAGACATGATATAAATGCTCTACTTGCACCTCAAGGTGAAATACTCGGTGCTACCAGCTGCTTATATCTTAGAGATTATTTGAAAATAGATTGGGAAAACGATCCTGTTGAAATCTTGAAATTGCAATCTTTCTTGAATGTTTATGAAAAAGAAAACTTATCTTTGACCGGTGTATTTGATACAAATACTTTTGCAGCTGTCCAGAGATTTCAAGCTAAATATTCCAAAGATATTTTGGAACCTTGGGGACCAAAAGTTACAACCGGTTTCGTTTATATGTTGACTAAGAATAAAATTAATGAAATTTATTGTAATACCGCTATCCCTTTGACTGTCGAACAGCAAAATGAAATAAGTTCTTTCAAATCTTATGATGATCTTAGTCTTTCTAGCGGAGGAACCATAGGTATTTCTATTGATAAAAATGGGGATGTTATAAACGAGGACATAACAAGTACACCAGTAATTGGTCTTGTTTCAAGTTCCTCTGGTTCTGCTGTTAAAAATGTCGCTATTTCATTGTTTGCTTTGCCCCAAAAACTGGCTGGAAACTGGAAATCTCTTTTGATTTTAATTATTTTAGTGGCCATTGTTGTTGCAATTATAAAATTGTTCAGCAATTCACCCGAAGAAGAATTTGATGAAGCTTCCACAATAGCCCTACCAGGTTTTAAAGGACAAGAAAAAGAAGTATCGGACAATTTGCCTGATGAAGAAATAGTTGTGGAAAATCCTGAAGAAGATTTGGAAGAAATAAAAGAGGTGGAAGAAGTGGAAGAAAAAAATTAACTCAAGTTTAAATTTCCTTGTGCTTTAAGTTCGCCATAATCTGATTTTTGGTTTCCTAAATATTCTATATAAGCAGAAGCGGTAATCATCGTTGCGTTATCTGTTGTCAAAGATTTTTCTGGAATCAATATTTCCAATTCTTGATATTTTTCGGAAAGCTTCAAAAAATTTTCTCTTAAAGCTTTATTGGCTATAACACCACCACCAATAATCAAAGTTTTCGGCAGGTATTCTTCAATCGCTTTTTGGGTTTTGGAAATAAGTGTTTCTATCACCGCGTCTTCAAATTCTCTAGCAACTGCCATTTTATTTATATCTTTTTTATCTCTCAAATAATACAAAACTGCAGTTTTTAATCCTGAAAAAGAAAAATTGAAATCTTTGGAATGTATCATTGGTCTGGGAAATTCCTTTTCTAATTTGATATTTTTCCCCCGCGCTTCTTCAGCGAGTTTACTTATTTCCGGGCCACCAGGATAGGGAAGTCCCAACATACGGGCCACTTTGTCAAAAGCTTCGCCTACCGCGTCATCTAAAGTTTCGCCGAGTTTTTCCTTTTCGGTCCAGCTTTTGAGAAGTGTCAATTCGGTATGTCCACCACTTATAAGCAAAGCTAAAATAGAAAATTCTACTTTCTTTTTTTGATTGAATAAAACTGAAGTGATGTGTCCTTCAAGATGATTCGCTGGAATAACAGGAATATTCCATTTTTCGCCGAGTTCTTTGGCGAAAGTTATACCTGTCCATAAAGCGGGTTCTAGTCCCGGTCCTACCGTTACCGCAATCAAATCAATATCTTTTAAGTTTTCTCCGAGACCTGCTTGTTCTAAAGCTTGCTTTAAAACAGCGGGCAAATTTTTCTCGTGCTCTCTTTTGGCTAAATTTGGCACGATACCACCAAACTCATTGTGGATTTGTATTTGACTATTGATACTACTTCCAAGCACTTTAAAATTAAGATTTTCTAAATCTCCATTTGCTTCCACTATACTTACTGCCGTCTCATCACAGCTCGTTTCAATACCTAATATAATCATATTATTCTTTTACTATTTTTGTGATTTTATCTATCATACCTTTTATTATATAAAAATACTTTCGACCATAAACTTTAATGACAGCTGTACCAAAAGGTAATGAATTTATAGGTCGCTTTCCTTTGCTTGCTCCACTTATTTGTTCCACTATATAAAATTTTTCTTTTGATATTTTAGTTACTTTAGACCAAAATTTTTTAGCTGCATTTCTGTTTATAGACGGATAAATATGTATACCACCACAGATTTTATTTTCTGGAACAAATACAATTTCTCGCAAAAATTTCATAAATATTGAAATCATCAATGGGTCAGAATTGGTAAAAGCTAGCATTCTATACGAGGTGGTTTTGGGTTCAGCTTTGGTACCTTCTCCCCAATATAAAGTTGCGCCCAAAATTGTTAAATCGTAAGAATTTATATGATGTATTTTACTCTGTCCCAAAGAAAATGACTCTAGATTTTCTAACTTTGTCTTTTTTTGACGATCCTTGTTTGCTTTATAAAGACCTCTTCTGTATGCCAATTCTGAATTCTTTTTTAATAATTTTGTGGCTTCTTTTGTCAGTATTATATCTTTTAACCAATAACTCACAGTTCCTTTTGATTTCAGATTTAAAACACTCATTATTTCAGTGTAACTCTTACCTTGTAGTCGCAAACTTTTAGCCTTTTCTTTTAAAATAGGTGGATATCTTTTTGAACTCATACATATAGTATATCAAAAAGTATAATCCAGTTCAAATTGGTGACCCAAGTGGGACGTAATTGGAACCAGCTCATTAGTGAGCTTATTGCGTGGGACCGCTTGGGTAGAGACATTATAACAGCTAGAGAGCTTGTTTAAAAACAAGGAGAAATTGGTTAGTGGTAACTACCTCTTTGGATTAGAAATAGATAATTGAATAAATTCCTAAATATTGTAAAATATTAATATAATAAAATAACCTTAAAAATATGAAAATACTCAACAATATTTTATGTGCAATATTCTTATTAATTGGAGTATTTGGAACCTTAATAGGAATGTTAGCTCCTTCTGACCAAGGAATTAATACTATTAGCGTGGTAATTGGTGGTGGTCTTTTTATGGCTTTAGGAATTACTATTTTTATTTTAAATAGAAACAATTAGTATCAAATATAGAATTATGAAAAACAAAATATTAGTCGTAATTTTATTGATAATTATTGTAATTCCTCAAGTGGTTTTTGCGGCTTGGTGGAATCCATTTAGTTGGTTTAATAACTGGACATTTAAGAAAAACGAACCGGCTCCTGTAATTCAGGTTGAAACTAAACAAACTCCAGAAGAACACGTTGCGGATTCACAGGAACAAATTAATAAGTTAGAAAATAAACAGAGTGCAGTGCCTGCAGAAATTAAATCTGTAAAAACGGAAACAGTTTCTCAAACTCCTGCGAAAAGTCAGGGTTCGTGTTCTAGTGATTCATTCTTTTCTGAAATTACAAATACTTGTGTAAGCCAACTTGATTATTGTAAAAGTGTTCTTGGACCAGATGCTACATATAATGCAATAAATAATTCCTGCCACTCAGTTGAGAGTGCTAATACAGTTTGTAGTAATACTAATCCAAATACGACATGGGGTGGAGAATTTGGAAGTGATGGAAAATACATTTGCGTTTGCGAGACTGGTTTTACTTTAAATAGTTCTACCAATTCTTGTTTTAAATCCACATCTTCAAATGTTTCGTCAAAATCTCTTAACGATATTTTATCAGACTTAAATAGTAAAACTGATAATTCTTGGAGAGAGTGTTCTAATAGACAAGATGAAATAGAAGCTGAAATTAGGGCCGAAATTGAAGCAAATGGAGGCTTCGGCACAGCTTCACAAATAGCCGCTATGGCTCTCAATAGAATGAAAGATGAAGGCATGAGCCAATGTTTTTCTAGTAGCGGAAGTTTAATTAATTCTGGTGGTGGAACTTACTCTTCAACAAAATGCAATTCTTTAAGTGGAGGTTGGGATTGTTACAGTTCCAGCGGAGGAAGGACTCAAATAATACCAATAGGAAATGGTCAGTATGATATTAGAAGTTGGTAAAAGTTTGATTCTTATCAAAATTTTATGAAAATAGATTTTAGACAACCAACAATAGAAACTAACAGATTAAAGTCTGCACTTGAAAATTTGGGGGTAAGAGTTTTGGTGGAAGTTGATGATGGATATAAACATATAGATTTAACTATCCCAGATGCAAGAATTAACATTGAGGTTGATGGTAATCAACATCTTACTGATGTCCAGCAAATTTTAAGTGACTTAAAACGCAATCATTATTCTGACGATAGAGGCTATGATACGATTCATATAACCAATACTTCAATTAAAGAAAATCTGATTGGCATATCCAAAGCTTTAGCTGAAGCTGCAAAAATAAGGAAGGAGCAATTAGAAGAAAAATTTAAAAAATGAAATGAGGGGAGGATATAGAGAAAATGCAGGAAGAAAAATAGGTTATAGTGCAATTGAGGCTGAAAAAGCAAGAGAATATATAGTTAGGCGTGTTCAAGAATCATTAGAGCCAATCGTTAATTCTATGATTGAGAGAGCCATCAAAGGCGATTTAAAAGCTTCACAACTTTTGTTTGACCGTGCGTATGGTAAGCCACTTATACCATTTGAAGGAATAGGTGAGGCTCCTATGATGATAAGATTGGATATTTGAGTAAAAGAATAAAATATCCTTATTTTAAAACATAAAATTAAATAAAATATTGACAGCCATTCTGCCTTTGTTGCACAGAATGGCTTTTTTATTTATCAACTGATGCAAAACTCTTAAAAAACAATATGATTCCAGCGCTGTTCTTTTTTTGGCATTAAATTCCATTGCTTTATGCAAAGCCCTTTCTTGGGTTTGCAGGTCGCCTCGCAATGGAGCCTGCCAAGCCAAGAGAGGGCTTTATTAGTCATTAATAAAATAATGAGAAGCATAAAAAGAAGGTTTTTAAATTTACAGGAAAAATATCCCAGTTTATCTAGTCTCATAAATTTCACACGTGCAATAAAGGAACAGAAATTTACAAAAGATATGATTGGGCGGTGGTTTGGTAAATTGGTAGAAAAAGATGATTACTCTACTTCCGATAAAAAAGAAATTCTAAAACATCTGCTTTCCGTTTCCAACTTTGAGGACAACAAAAAAACAGGTCAAATCAATCCGTAATTGAATGTAAAACTGAATTATGATTAATGTTGAGCAAATGTTAAAAATAGACCCTAAATTGTCCAGTTTTTCACAGGAAGAATTGGAAGGAATTAGAGCGTCTATGTATAACTTTGCTCAGCTTGCTTTTGACATCAATCAGGAGGGAAAGAAGGATGGTTCCAAAAATCCCGTTAGGGTATTTATCCACAGAAACAAGGTAGTATAATTAAGTCATGGAAAATCAGGAGCAAAAAACAGGAGTTATATATTGCCGAGTTTCTTCTCAGGAGCAAGTTTCCAATACAAGTTTGGAAGGTCAGGAAAGATTTTGTAGAGATTATGCCAAACGAGAAGGTATAAAGATTTTAAAAGTTTTTGTTGAAGAAGGAGAATCTGCTAAAACAGCAAATCGGACCGAATTTAACAAGGCAATACTTCTCTGTTCAAACAAAAAACAAAAAGTTGGTTATTTTATTGTTTACAAAGTAGACCGCTTTGCAAGAAATCAAGATGACCACGCTGTTGTCAGAGCCACTTTGAAGAAATACGGAACTGTTTTGCGTTCTGTGACTGAACCAATAGACGAAACTCCGGTTGGCCGTTTGATGGAGGGTGTCATTTCCAGTGTTGCAGAATTTGATAACAGCATAAGGTCTGAACGCTCTAAAAACGGGATGATGGAGTTAATGAAAAAGGGATATTGGGTCTGGCCCGCTCCTATTGGTTATAAAAGGCTCGTCAAGGGCGGTAATTTGGTCCAAGACGAGACTTCTGCCCCATATATTAAACTTGCCTTTGAGGAATGGAAGAAGGGTATACACAGCTTTAAATCACTTGCTGACTATCTATCCGAGCGAGGATTCAAAACCAGAAGTGGTAAGAAAGCATTCCCACAGCTTTTAGAAAAAATCTTAAAGAATCCGATTTACTGCGGACTTATACGAGTTTGGGGTATGGAAGTTAAGGGTCAATTTGCTCCGATTGTTGGTGAAGAATTATTTTTAGATTGCCAAGCTGGCCCAAGAAGAAGGTTTGGAGCCAATAAGAGAGAATCTGCAAATCCTGATTTTCCATTAAGGAAACATACTCTGTGTCCAGTATGCTCTACACCGCTTACAGGAAGCTATTCTAGGGGTAATGGGGGCAAATATGCTTACTATCATCACCAAAAAAAGGGTTGTTCTAACGCCACCTATATTCCCAAAGAAACCTTAGAGCAAAACTTTGTTGAATTTTTAAGGGAAATCAGTCCAAATAATAAATTTACAAAAGTGTTCAAAGAAATTATAAGAGATGTTTGGCAATCCAATTATAAAAAACTGGATAGTGACAATATAAAGATTCGTAAAGAGATTGAAGTGTTGGAAGGAGAAAGGCAAAGGATTTTTGACTTTCACAGAGATGGTAAATACTCAGATAGTGAGTTTTTGGAGCAAAAAGATTTAGTTAATATGAATATCCAACAAAAGAAATTACTGTTGGAAGACAAGCGGGTTGAGGAGTTTAGTATGGACGAAGCCCTTGATTCTACTTTTCGTCTTGTAGGAAATTCTGCAAAGACTTGGAAAGAGTTGGAGAACCTACCTGTTTACAGAGCAAGGTTCCAAAAACAAGCATTTCCTGAGAAATTAACTTTTGATGGAGAAAAATTTGGAACCACAAAAATGTCCCCCATTTTAAAGCTCAATGAGGAATATGATGGTAAAAAATCTAATTTGGTGACCCCACAGAGAATCGAACTCTGATTCCTGCCTTGAAAAGGCAGTGTCCTGACCGTTAGACGATAGGGCCTCCACTCCACTAAAGTTCCGCGGAGCAAGCAAAGAAATAATAGCATCTTTTGATAAAATGTCCAAAAAATGTTAATTTGGTTTATTGGCCCACTTCGCTAAAGCTTCGCGGGCCTACGGAAGGGTACCGAAGAGGTCATAACGGCGCCGATTCGAAATCGGATGGTCGGGTAAAACCGGCACGCGGGTTCGACTCCCGCCCCTTCCGCAATTATTTTTATTCGACATTTTTTGTTAGATATGACATTATCTATAATGAAAAATTGAAAGGAGAATTTATGTTCCTGAACAAGTTCAAGTTCAATTTCAAGTTCATTGGAAGAAGTAAAAAACAAGTAGAAGAATTTGTGCCGAGGATTTACAGGCCGAGACATAGATGTCCATATTACGGATTCTATTCTTCTTTTGGGGCAATGATGGATATAAATGTGGACGGTTGTGCTTTTATGACCAATTCATTTTCACCATGTCAATTGAAAAGGAGCGAGAAGATCCCAAATTGGATCAATTGTTCATTTAACAATGGCAAGGATTTATCTGAAGATGAAAATAAAATCAGAGTCTTTCCAAAGGAATTTTTTCCCAAAGATCAAAATTCTTGGATGGGGATAACTCTTTCAGAGTGGAAGGACTATATAATGAAAGACTTAATCCTGAAGCCCTAGAATGTTTTTATTCAGCCAGGTCACATCAACAATGAGTAGATGTGGCCTTTTTATTTGACTAATAGTTTAAAATGTAGCAAACTTATTAGAGATGAGTTTAGCTTCTCACTTTTTTATGGAGGAGATAGCTATGAATAAAATAGAGATTATTAAAGAGTATGGTGTTGAAAAAATTCCAGAAAATCGCTATAGAGGTTTTGATCCTCATAGCCCTAGTCTCAGTCCAGAATTAAAATTGGATTTAGAGAGGATAGTCTGTGACTACTATAAAGAAAATAGTCCAGAGCAAGTTTTGTTTATCGCAAACCAACTAACATTTCTGAAATAAATCTCAAGTGATCAATGTCACAAAAATAAAAAGGCGCTCTCCCAGCGCCTTTTATAATGCCCAAATTGAAGCAGCTGCGCAGGCGATAATGATAGTTAATTGTGCAGTAATACCGACAAATGTTTTATTTTGTAAATGTTTATCTCTTTGAATCCAATTATGAAAAATTTGAATAGTTTTAAATGGTTCGTGTCGCCATTTGAAATAAACAAACTGCAGAGCATCTGGCGCAATACCACCTAAAGCGCCCCAAAGAGGAGCATTTGTCAGATGAAAACCGGTGAAGCTAAAGAGAAGCAAAGAAACTGAAATTCCTAAAAGAGCATCAGTGCCGATTTTGACAAGATCAAAATAGAAACTTTTACCAATAATCAAATCTTTATTTAAAGGATTTTTGGGGTCTATTTTTTCTGAATTTAATTGGTAATCCCAATGAGGGATAGCGTCCAGCAAAAAATGACTGGTGAATCCAGCTACGAAACCCAATATTGGATGGCCTGGCATTAAATTGGCCACCGAAGCCCCGACTATCGCATGTGTAGTAAGTACCATATTTATGCTATAATAACAGTATGATAATTTCATATCAAGGTTCGCAATCTTTTAAAGTCCAGTTTGGGGATACTGTTTTGGCTTTTGATCCTGTGTCCAAAAAATCTAAATTTAAAGCCAACAATTTCGGGGCCGATATTGCTCTTATTTCTCTCAATCATCCGGATATGAACGGAGTTGATCAGGTCAATCGGGGAGAAAAACAGGCTTTTATCATAAATGGCGCAGGCGAGTATGAAATACAAGGAGTCTTCATCAAAGGTTTACCGGGTGTATCAAATTATGGCGGAGATAAGCGTATCAATACCATATACACTGTCAATTTTGAAAATATGAACATTTGCTTTTTGGGTGCTTTAGGAGAAGCAGATATACCAAAAGAAACTAAAGAGGGCATTGATGGTGTCGATATTCTTTTTGTACCGGTCGGAGGAGATGGAGTTTTGAGCGCTTCTGATGCCTACAAATTTGCAGTATCTCTAGAACCTTCTATAATTATCCCTATGAACTTTGATGAGAAATCAATCAAAGCGTTTCTCAAAGAAGGGGGCGAAGAAGGGGTGAAGCCTATAGAAAAATTAACTATAAAAAAGAAAGATTTGGATGGTAAAGAAGGTGAAATTGTTATCCTTCAAGCGCAACAATAACTTTTCATTTAATTTTTTTCAAAATGATTTTTAAAAAATATTATTCAATAATGGAAAAACCCGAAGAGCACAGGAACAAATGGGCTTTCGGTCTTGCTGTTGTTTTTTCAATCTTTATATTTACAGGTTTTGCTTTTTATAGAGGTTTTTTAAGTTTAAATATTAATATAGGGAAAACTTCGGCTCAAGTGGCAAATGTAGTTTCAGTAGTTTCTGCCAAATCAGTTCCTTCGCCTATAGAGACTTCCAAAGAAACTTTCAGTGCGGCTTTCAGTGAAATAGGCAAACAATACCAATCTTTCAAAGATTCAATGGAAGCCGTCTTCGTGCCATTCGTTTCCGGTATTGATGTTTATCAGAGAAAATAAGGATTAAAAAGGCCTTGAAAATGGGGGCTGGTTTTGCTATAATTAGGTTTATAAATGGCCAAAAAGGAAGTGAAAAAAGAGTCAAATAGTGAGGAAAATGCAGGCGCCCACGTAGGCGTTGTTTCGCGTTCTATAGTGAGCGAAATGAAGAAGTCCTTCATTGACTATGCCATGTC